>Ga0126342_10011580_pt1 | contig 15746 bp, 18 predicted proteins | sample Cyp1metagenome_FD_92528 | JGI IMG/M metagenome (GOLD analysis project Ga0126342, IMG submission 92528) | Coral microbial communities from Lord Howe Island, Old Settlement Bay, Australia - Cyphastrea 1 metagenome | ecosystem: Host-associated > Invertebrates > Cnidaria > Coral ...
GGGGTCCCTGCTCATATATATATATATATATTAATATGTATATATATATATATGTATATATATATACACATATGTGTAATGCTGACAGAATAACCGGATATTTTGTGAAGAATGTCAACCCAGAATCTTGACAATAACGTAAAGGATGGGGCAGATCCGCAATGTGGTAAGGTCATTTGCTACTGAAGTAACCGGGTACTGCAATGACCAACAGCCCAGGGGTTGAAACCACCAAGCAGTTTGAAGTGCCCCAGTGCCTTGCAAACAGATACTGTAAGTAAAATCCGAATCCAAAAAAGGGGCAAAAGTCACTTTCAACAGTGACTGCAAAATTCGGGGCTTAACTATAAGCTTATTTTAACAGTGACTTTTGTTTTTTCTTCCCCTCAGGTTGTGGCAGCAGACCTGGACTCGTCTGGGGCCTGAGATGAATTGGCTGATGGAATTTTTGACCATTGCCAGATAAAAAGATGGTTAATAGTGACTAATACTAGGGATTAAGAGTGATTTATGGTGATTAATAGTGGTGGAATGTGGGTAAAACAATGCCATACCACCCATTTGGGAATGGGTTATACCCCTATTTTGTGGTGATGACTGGGGGATGGGGATGGTTTATGGCATTATTTTACCCACATAGAAAAAGAATATACTATTTGAATATATCTGTGGAACAAACTTCCAGGACACAAAGATATCGTGAATATATACCCTCTGGTTATTTAACATAGCCATGGAAAATGGCCCATCTATAGATGGTTTACCTATAAAAAATGGTGATTTTCCATGGCTATGTTAAATAACCAGATGGTATAGATATATGTATTATCCTCTATCTTCGTGGTTTCGGACATTGCAATATACATTGCAATTTCATCAGTCTCAGTGGGGACAAACGTCAAGATGACATCATGGGTCTTGTGGCCGCCAGTTGGCAACGGGATTTCGCAAGTGGAGCTGTGAACTCTTTCCATCCTCCGTGCAACCTGACGATGCTTTGATATTTGATGATGATGATGATGATGATGATGATGAGGCCGAGGACATGAATTACCATTAACTACCATTAATGAGGAGAAGGAGGAGAGGAGGAATTCTCTTTGGAGAAGGAGGTATTGCTGATCTACCGAGGAGTGAGCTGCTAGGTGAGTGCGCCAGGCGCGATGGTGAAAAGGGGACAATTTCACCAAGATATGGATCATGCCAAGCATAGCGAAATCAAGTGGGAGATGTACCCTCTGGTAAATTAACATAGACCCTGAAAATCACAAATTTTTAATGGAAACTAATCTTCCAACCCCTATCTGGCAGGGTCTATGTTAATTTACTGGAGGGTAACTTAGGATGTATGAAACCCCCAAAAACCGCCGTGCTTTTTACGGCTGGGGTATCCCCCAGATCCAATCGGACACCCCACATGTTTGTTGTGCTATGTTTGTTGTGGAATCTTCCGTGATGGAAGCCCTCAATTAGTTTGGTCTCAACATGGCGAATGGCCCCAATGGTCCAAAATGAATTGGGATGATGATGATGATGATGATGATGATGATGATGATGATAAAATCGCTGGTTCTGCAGATTCCAAAATTTGAGGCCACTGCGGTGTTTCTGCATCTCTCCATTCCAAGTTCCCAACTTTCGACAATTAAAAAACCTTCCATCACCAGGCTAGCCGAAGCCTTGGCCAGCGTGACAGAAATGCAGCTAGAAGATGGAAGGCGACCTTGGCGCTTTTTGCGCAGCCCAAAAACAGAACCGGGATGTATCAAAACCTGTGAATCATATTTTGGGAGCATGAACTTCCAGAAATCCCAGCGATTTTCGGTGAACATCCAGAAATCCCAGCTATTTTGGTGAAAAAGACCAGGGGTACAGGGTCCTTCACACGTGCACCAATATACCGTATTATCATTGTGAGATGATACCATCTTGGCTCGTGTCCCGCGACCTTCGTGATCAATTGAACATCTCGAGTTTGTTTATGTCATAGAAATCTCGGGTTCCCAGCCGGTAAGGGTTGTGGGGACTCATTTGAAATTGGCCATTGGCCCGAAAAGGGACTCTCTCTACCAACCCCTTTGGGTTGATCATGATTTGGGGTTCGAACCTATCCTTTACCCTCTGGTAATTCAACATAGCTATTGAAGAATGACCATTTATAGTTGATTTACCTCTTGAAAATGGTGGTGATTTTCCATAGCTATGTTAAATTAGCAGAGGGTACATTCAATTTCCATTAAATGGTTATTTCATGGTGATTTACTATCCGTTAGTTTCACCACATTAACCATTAAATAGGATGTTGTCCATGAACCGCTGGACATCTGTTCGAAAAACCCAGCGAGTGTCTGAAGGGACCGACCGGGTTTTTCTATCAGCATTGGTGAGGCAGCTGGGAATCTCATAAGGCGGCTGAGAAGCAGATGAGTTTAACAATTATGTAGGAGCCATATGATATACCCTCTGGTAAACTAACATAACTATTGAAAATGGCCATAGAAATAGTGGATATACCCATTAATAGCATGGTGATTTTCCATAGTTATGTTAAATTACCGTATGATATATATACTATTATATATAATTATATGATTTATAAGAACCATATGAGTTTACTATAACATCTGTTATGTTCTTTGAACATTCAGTAAACCTTCAGATACTGATTAGATTCTGATTAGATGTATCTATTGGGCTAGTCGCCAAGTAGCTGATATGTCTGATATCTCCAGCTTGGTGAACAAGAATCTCATGTTTGTTGGTGATGTCCAGGTTATGTCGTCGGCCGTTGGTAAAATGTCGCCAAAAAATGGGTTGGTTCACCCAGTGGTTCCCCTGGCCCACTCTTTGGGTAAACTATGACTTCACCCATTGGCCCATTGCCGTAGTTGTAAAATCCATCTGGTTATTCAACAGTTTGCCATGGAAGCCATGGCCCTAATCGAAATAGATGGTTTACCTATTAAAAATGGTGATTTTCCCCATAGAAATAGATGGTTTACCGTTCTTAAAAATGGTGGATCTTTCCATGGCGAACTGTTAGTCATAAGCAGATGGTATTTCATTTCATCCCTGGATGATGAAAAATCCATCGGTTGAGACGATCAATGTGTTCAGTGACTGAACACTTTGATGGGTGGAACATGTCATACCCTGAAGATACCCTGAAGAATATGTCTTACAAATCTCCATTGAATCTCCATTGAATCTCCATTGAATCTTTGAAAGGTTGACTATTGCTTGATATCTCCATTGAATCTTCCGAGGATATACGCTGCCTAAATTTATCAGAAGGAACCCAACATTTGGGCCATAGCTAGCAGTGACATCATCTCATGATAATCCCTATCTTCAGGTTCCATGTCAGAATTTTCGGGATTGGTTTATCAATTGTAGAGGTTTTTGGGAAAAAAAAACATACCCTCTGGTAATGACTAACATAGCTATTGAAAATGGCCCAGTCGAAATAGTGGATTTTCCCATTAAACATGGTGATTTTCCCATTAAAAATGGTGTTTTTGGGAAACAAACCATAAAACACATACTGAGTACGTGGCCTTTTTAAAACTCACTACCACAGTCAGGCTTGTTCCAAGCCATTTGGAGCGGTGATGCGATGCCAACCCACGTCTTTTCACACGTACGTCATCCATCCAGCCATTTGGGTTTGCCTGAAAAAAATGTGTACCCCCAAATCCATTGGTTTACCATCATTTTCCATGTATCAATGGGTTTTCATCATTTTCCATTTTCATATATATATATATACACATATTATATGTACTTTGTACATATATATATATTCGTATATATATATATGTATATATGATTATATACATATGTATATATATATATATATGTATATATGTATATATAATCAACGGCCATTTTATGTGTCTTCCATGGTGATCCCCATTTTCACCCATTTGAAGCCAGCATTCAAAACTTTTGGGATGGCAAGCGCCAAGCGCCGAGAAATTTGCGCGAGGCAAACGTTGCAGACGTCCCTGGAGCATTTGCCGGGGGCCCTGCAATGTGGTGCCCCTCAGTTATGTTTGTTGGTTTATAAACCCCATGAAAACTATAGTTATACCATAAACCATAGTTATTGGAGTTATTTGCACCAACTTAGCTAACGAACTGGGGCACCACCTTGTGGAGCAACAGCTGCGAGGCGATTCTGATCGAAATGCAAAAAAATCCATGGATTTTCCAGCCATCTGACTGATGACACGGGGTATGGAACCTGCTCGGAGTCTACCATCCCCATTCCGCCCGAATAGAACTACCCTCTGGTAAACTAACATGACTATGGAAATCACCATTTTGAACGGGTCAATCAACTATGAATGGCCATTTTCAATAGCTATGTTAAATTACCAGAGGGTAACACAAAGGAAAATCATGATGGTGGTTCGCCCAGAATATGCCTCAGTTCGCGGAGCAACTGGACCGTCCATCTCGATGATTATGTCGCGACACGTCACATGTTGCAACCGAAGCCAACGGCCCAACGAACAATAGTGATGGCCTCAAATATCAGGTTTAGATTCATCATAAGCTATCCAAACCAATGGTTAGTAAGCGTCGTTTCAGTTTCACCCAGTTCCATGGTCCAGATGAACTTCGCTAGTTGTGGTTCCACAGTCCTGTTGGTTTTTCTAACCCACATCCAAAAATAAGCTAGTTGTGCAGCAAAAATCCACTGGCCCACCATGATAATCATCATATTCCTCGATTTGCCGAGGGATTTTGCATTTTTCCAATGGGAAAACCACTGGGGAAATCCAATTCTTTGGGGTTCAGCAAATCCAAATATTTTCCCCCTATGTACATGGCATATCTTGAATTCCAATTCTTCTGCATCCAAAAAACTCATCCGATCCGTGGTGGCTTATATAACTGGTTGGTGGTTTGGAACCATGGAATTTTATGACTGTCCATAAATTGGGAATGTCATCATCCGGATTCATATTTTTCAGAGGGGTAGGTATACCACCAACCAGATAACCAATATTTCATCCCATATCCAGTGGGGATCTTCCAATCTTTCTGGGGGGGTTCAAAGATCCACTGGGGCACTCGACGACCGAAAAATCTCGTCCAAGGCGTCAACGAAGCTATGCCCGTGCAGTGAAGGCGAAACAGCAGCGAAAGATATGGAAAGATATGGGATATACTGGGTATATTAGAACACATTGGCGATTTTTGATCTAAAACTAAGCATTCAAAAGGGTTGCCCCCTAAAAAATCTCAATTTGATTGCCAGAGAGCCCCTATCGTTTTTTCGAATTGTAGCTTTTCTGGAGTGTTTTATTGGAATCTGAGATAGCTGGCAATTGATCAGTTGATCCAAAGCCAAAGCACCAGGCTTTCGAGTCGTCATCCATGACTTGATGGATGATTTTTTTAAATGTACCCTCTGGTTATGTCAAAATAGCTATTGAAAATGGCCATAGAAATAGTGGATTTTCCCATTGAAAATGGTGTTTGCCATAGTTACGTTAGTTTACCAGAGGGTACAGTTTACAATCACTGCAATAACTCTAATATTCCAAGCCACATGCCCTCCAGTATACTAAGATATGGACAATCCACTTCTTGTAGATCACTTCACAGGGAAAGCCATGGCTTTTCATAGTTTATTCTATGTTTACTGGCTCTGTAATGTGAAATCACCATTTCCCATATACATATATATATATACATAGTATACATATATTATATATATATATATACAGATATATATATATGTATATATATATATCAATTAGTTCTTCATACCAAATTGGTTCACCCTGTTCCTTCGATCTTTCCAGCATATGAACGCCCCTCTGGAGATGGTTCCCACAGTTGCGTTGGTGAACTGGTAAAAAAAAACAGATAGAAACGTAACACCACTACTAAAATGATAGTTATAATGGGAGGATTATAGTTATTCACGGCCAAACTCAGTGGTTAATCATAATTTTTCCCTTATGAAATGGTACTACATGGGGTTAATCATCAAACGACTATAATCATTGGAGATACCCTCTGGCAATTTGACATAGCTATGGAACATGGCCATAGAAATAGTTGATTTACCCATTGAAAATTTTGGTTTTCCATAGTTATGTGGCTGTTTACCAGAGGGTAACCCCAACAGATAGTTGTGCCTAAAATGATGAGACAAGTCACTGGCATCTTGTTGGGTTTTTTCTCGTTATGGCATTAGTGGAATGTTGCCATCAACCCATCGGTTGAATTGTAAGCCATACTAATTAGTTCGATACATATGATAGAGCTATCAGAAAAAAACAGTTTTAAAGCAACTTAGCTAGCCATGTTATATGCTTATCCCATAATTCTTTTTTTGTGATATCCCAGATAATTTATAAGCCACTGCCCTGAAGCCATCAGTTAAATTGGAGTTATCGTAACCGGGACGCAGCCAGGACTTTCAAAGCGCCCATGAGGGACGCATGGCGTTGTGGCAGCAGCGCCGGCAACGCGCCAGGGAGGAGCTGCAACTGCGAAACTCGTGGGGAATGATGGGATAATGATGGGATAATGATGGGATAATAATAAGTTATAAGGCCAACTAAATATAGTTGGCAGTGTGTCAAAACTTTGTACCCCTGTAGTTCACATCAAAATAGCTGGGATTTATGGATGTTCATTCCCCTAAAAATGGTATTTTCATAGGTATTGATCCATACCCAGTTGGGTTTGTCAACGGGCTATGCCCAATTTATGACACAACAACGGGCTTCGGAATGGGAATTGTTGGATCCGTTCCACTGAAACAGCTTCCTTTCAACGAGCGATTTGGAGGTTTCCTAAAATTTCGGAGATCCCCAAGTCACCATAGGTTACCATAGGTTCCAAAAAGTACAAAGTCATGGTGAAAAACTAATGACTTGGATGATTTGGGGGTAGTGTCTGGATTTTAGGACACCTCCATTTGGTTATATGTTCATGACATAAAAAGATGTGGGATGATTTGGGAATATACAACCATCTAATCTAGTTATGGGTATGATCATAGCCATCCAAAATTCTTGGTGATGTCAGGAGAGCGCAAAGTACGTTCGAGACCTCACTTCGGAGGCGATTTCCTTGATTTTTGCCCATGCTGATGTGGTAAAAGGATGTACCCTCTGGTAATTTAACATAGCTATTGAAAATGGCCATAGAAATAGTGGATTTTCCCATTGAAAATGGTGATTTTCCATAGCTATGTTAGTTTACCAGAGGGTATTTTTAAAGAAAACACACACATTTTTTCGTCAACCTTCAGGTGGCATATCAACTGGACAGTGGCAAAGACATGATTCGCATGTGCGATGATCCGCAAGCGGATGATGATCCGAAAAACCAGTTTCGACGGCTTGAAATATCCCATTCAAATAGTTACTTAGTAAGTGGGACATCCCTAAAGAGCTAGATATCAACTTGGATATATACCATATATACCTTATGATGTTTTACGAAATAGTAACTGGGACATATACGTTATGATATCGTCAAGAGCTAGTTGCTGGGTTGTGAGTAAGCCATTGGGCCACCACACTTATCCCCTTGAGAATTCACGGATTCTCTCAGTCAGGAAGCGAACAGATCGGTTGGTCTGTTGAAAAATCGAGTGAGGTTGCAACGCCTGACAGTTTTTTGCCCAAATCCATCCAAATCCAATTGCTTAAATCCTTGCCCCGTTCGCAAAAACATAGCAATTCTGGGGATAGATCCCATTTGTGGATAAACTTGGCCGAATCACTAGCCGGGTAGCCGCCACGACTTCAACGGAGAATTTTCAGCCACCACTTTTATCATTGGGAGGAGCAACTAAGAGGGAAAGAACATGCACTGTTTATGAAATGTTTATGATGCACGATGGATGTATCCTCCAAAGGTTTTTTTCCTTCCCTACATTTGTCGTCAAAGATGTGTATATCACGAAAATCGCAGGCAGCGAGTTCATCTAAAATCTATGACCACTGGTTTACATCCCATTTACCCTCTGGTAATGACTAACATAGCTATGGAAAGATCCACCATTTTTAATGGGAAAATCCACTATAAATGGCCATTTTCAATAGCTATGTTAGTTTACCAGAGGGTACATCCCATTTAAATGGCTGAAGTACCGTGGTATTGAACCATATCCCAGCTTGGTCACATCGAACTTTTGCCCGATTTTTGCTACATGTTCCCTGATGTATCCCCGAAACCAAGCCATTTTGTCTGTTTACATCCTCCGTTTTTTCCCCACCTGTCAGGTGAGGGTTGTTAGATGTTATGTCAGCTGTCCCACCAGCCTCCTCGTCCTCCTCCTCCTCCTCCTCCTCGGCCACCTCAACTGCAAGCTCGTGATCGCAGTGGTCCCCGCCGGACCTCAACTGCAAGCGCTTGATCGCAGTGCTCCCCGCCTCAACCACAAAGATCACGAAGAATCTTCGAAGATATACCAGATACAATGCCAGAAAGAATGTCAGAAGATATGCCAGGTACATATGCCAGAAAGAATGTCAGAGAGAATTTCAGAACATATGCCAGAAGGAATGCCAGAATGAACGCCGGAAAAGATGGCAGATAAAATGTCAGAATGGATGCCGGATAGAGTGTCAGATAGAATGTCAAAGTATATGCCAGAAAGAATGTCAGATATTGCCAGATAGAATGTCAGAATAAATATGCCATCTACATATCCAGATGGTATGTCAGAAACTACGTCAGAATAGTGGATCAGGCCGGGGGATCACCCGAAGAAAGGAAAGTTTCATTTCGTTGGACTCAACAACTTGGAAAACAAACGCAGCCATGGAAAATGACTATTTTGAGCTTGGTAAATCAACTACATAAATTGTTATACCCCCTGGTAAACTGCCACATAACACGGGAACATCACCATTTTTAATGGGTAAATCCATTACAAACGAGCCATTTTCCATAGCTCTGTCAAAGTACCGGAGGGTAACACTTAGTTCCCCAGAATTGGATGATGGGAAATTCTACAGGACACAAGTGAATTTTGTGATGGCTTCTCTACCGGCCAATGTTCGGTGAAGATTTCCAAAAAAAATCCATCCATTAAAAACTCAGGGTTTTTCAATTCTCACATTGTTCCCATAGTCAGAATATTGGTAAATGGCTGATATTGTTGACAGTCATCAATCTGCTAATGGGATTTCATATATCCAAAGGATTCCCATGAAATGCGATGGATGATCATAAACCGTATGAATCCATGTAAATTTACCATAGCACACATGAGAAAAGGGCTTAATATACCCATTCCATGGTGGGATCTCCAGTCGATCTCCTTCGCTGCGACAAAGGCGCAGCGTCGCTTTGCAACTGAACGCGACGCCAAGTTGGAGGCGACGACGGACGTGGGGGAAACGGGGAGGCTTCGAAACTGAGGGTTGCTTTCCATGTGCGGATCTTGATTGAAATAGAATGGAATATATTGGGAGATAATTGGGTACAGTATTAGAGAATGAAAAACTAAAACCAACAAATTGGGAACGCAACCAGGCTATTCATGGGGTCAAGAGTGAGGGTTTTTAGGTCAAGCGACTGGATGGGTAGTTTGATATTTGAATCTTTTGCCGTCAATGGGGATATTCACGAATCAGCTAAACAATCAGAGAGCGTCTAAGATTAACATTTTGTTCCATAGAAATAAAACTATGTATACATATCTTATATCATATCATAATATGTAACTATATATATAATTATATATATATATATAACAAAGAAAGTGGGAATTAAACCAACCATCATTGAGATATAATTTGGGCATTGTACAATGATTCGAATCCCAATAGTCAATCAGTAGACCTGTACGATGTACATGTAAAACCATGTGGTATAACCAACCAAATGGTGATTCAATTTATACTGGGATATAATGTGATGTACATGGGGTATGTGTAGATATTTCATGGGATATACTGCGGAAAAAAATCGGGAACCAGCAATGGGTCGTGGGGGTTCAAATGGATAAATGGGTCGTTGTGAAAAGGGGGTCTACCTGGAACAGGTCAATTTAAACAGAGAATCAATGGGAATTTCAGGATCCTAACATGGAGGTACTGTACCATATTTCTGGCCATATTTTGTGGGGATATTCCCTTACATAGCCCTGAAAAATAGGCCTTATATATGGTAGGTACCTCCAATCAATCGGATCCTGGAATTCCCATTGAGAGAATGTTGGGGCTACCCCACTTTCCAGACAACCCTGCTGAACCCTGATGAACTGGTGCATTTCAGGTAACCTGAGGAATCATGGGGACTGGATATGGATGATATGGGTCAAATTAGAGTGACCAAACATGGTGAATCTTTTTGGTGATGGTTTCTTATCAGATTCCCAGTTGAATGTGGGGATGAACTGGATGAACGTCCAGAATGAGGTATGGTGATGTCATAAGGGCTATCCATGGCTATCCGCTATCCGCCATTTTACTTGGTGCATCGCAGTTGATCGCAGTTGATCTCCCTTTTTTTCTTTATCCAATACTATTCCATATTATATTCCATATTATATTCCATATTATATTCCATATTATATTCCATATTATATTCCATATTATATTCCATAATCCAATACTCTCCAACCATGGTCAACAGTGGTTCACTGTATGAGTACGACAAAATCAGACCTGGGGGACGGGATGTTGGAGAAATCGAGAACTCAACGCCCAACATGTTGAGACATTTCAGCAGCAACAATTGGTGATTTTATTGAAGCATTTGATACCGGTTGTTCTTTTCTTTTTTGCGACAAACATTTTTTTTGATACCCTCTTCAGGTCCTGAAATGATTAATCATTGTGGTGACGGTGACTGACAGTGCTGGACTCCGAAAGATTTTAAGGGTGGAGAATCCCAGAAATCGTTGGCGAAACATAGACTGGTTGGTGGTGACTGGAACATGACTTTTATTTTCCCCAATAGTTGGGATGATGATCCAATCTGACTTTCATATTTTTCAGGGGGGTAGGTCAACCACCAACCAGTAGATAGTTCACCCATTTGTGGGACATTTCAGGGGACTTCCTGAAAAACCCGGGCGCTTTTCACCAACGAACTGCGAACTAACAGCTGAGCCAGTTTTCTCCATGTCTTTCCTGGTTGGGAAAGACATGAACAGTGACCAAAACTCAACAGTTCATTGATTCTCGCATACGATTTCAGGAGTTTCTCGACCCACCATAGTTATTTTCTGGAAGATTCCAGGCTTTTTTCTATTGGGATGATATGGGTCTGTTTTGATGGGATGTTGTTAAATGGCTGCTTTCATAGGAAACATTGGAGGGTAAATCATTGGCAAATCATGTTTTTTTTTGGTAAATCCATGTAAATCCCCCTGAAGATCTTTGGATTTGGGAGCTTTCCCCTAAAATTTCAGAGAAAACCAGAATTTTTTGAGTTCTTTTCTTCACCAGCCAAGCCAACGGCATCTTGGGACATCTTGGGATGATTCATCCCACCAGGGATTGCTTGCCAGATATTACTGGATGGTACCCTCTGGTAAACTAACATAGCTATTGAAAATTGCCATAGAAATAGTGGATTTACCCATTAAAAATGGTGATTTTCCATAGCTATGTTAAATTACCAGAGGGTAAAATTTATGTAAATCCCCAGACCGCTGCTGTTCTTGGCGTTGTTTTTCATGGAGGATCTTCGACAAGACTTGGGCATTGCGCTGGCATCCATCTGCCAAGATGATGCACAGGTGCGCCGCACTGGAAATGATGATGCCTTTTTGTCTAATCTGGAATCTCGATTTTTCATAATGTGAAACCCCAGAAAAAAACTGACCTAAATTGAATCCAACCTGAATTCATCGAAGCTGATCTAATGGAAATCAATCTAAGCTGATATAATACAATCTGAATAAGATCACATCTACTATTCTTTTCTCTTACTTCATCTATCTTCATCTTATTTCATCTATATCTATTTCATAAGATTTCACAGGTAAATCTGGGTGGACTTTGGACCGTGGCTATCCCGCCCTTTTCGCCACCGGAATTTCCAGGAGACGCAAAAACGTCCGGGTCGCCCAGTTGATCCGGGGTCAGGCTACCAGGACTTTGTATTGAAACGACTACCCTCTGGTAATTTAACATAGCTATTGAAAATGGCCATTGAAATAGTGGATTTTCCCATTAAAAATGGTGATTTTCCATAGTTATGTGGCTGTTTACCAGAGGGTATTGACACCACCATGGTATGACTTGGTGATTCTTCCCCATATGGACACCTAAAATGTGTATGAATCCGCCATCCCGGTTTTTTTTTGTAACATGCGTGTGAGATAGAATGATCCCTTCCCCCTAGTAAAAAAACACAAAAAACACGCCAGAAACTTTGCTTCGTCTCCGTTGTTCATGTCGACTTGTCATAGCTTGTCATAGCTTGTCCAAGATTCTCTAAGCGGCTACACGCAGCGCAGCTATGCACGAAAAAAGGACTTAAGTAACCGCTCCAGCCAGTGGTGTTTTTTTTTGGGTTGTCTGAAAATGGGGTAAAATCTACGAATCATACAGTGATTACTGTTTCCTATTATAATCCAAAAAACATTACTGGTGATTAATGGTGATTAATCCAATTTTTGGGGTATACCCAATTTTTCAGACCAACATATTCAAAACCCAAGAATGACGATGCAATATCATGACTATCGGGGCGAGAGTCGGCGCGGTACTTAGTTTTGTGATCTGTACATGGGGTCACAACCCGCTCAATAATATGGAGATGGATCAAAACTTATTCTGCCATATGTTACTTGGAAATGAACATCCACTGGCACTGTTCTTGTGTTCACCAGGGGCACCATTTATTTTTCACGACTATAGCAGAAATGTCAAGCATGAATTAATAAACCCCAAAGGGCTGTTTAATTGGGGGGACCATTTATAGTATCAGATTATATATCACTATTTGGAGGGTTATTTGGAGGGTATGTAACTCCATACATAATTGATAAACCATGGTTTATCAATCCGGGGTTGACATTAGCTAGGCTTATGTTCCTGCATCCAGAGCTTAAACATGGCTGGAAAATACCCCAGAAATCGAAGGCCTCAGTTAGCATAATTTTTCCTCCTGGCAATTATGATTTGGGAGAGGTTCTTGCCATTTTTTCAGACACACACACATAATTACATATACACACACATAATTACACATATATTTATATGTATACATACATATGTATATCATATCTTATGGGGGTTATATAATGTTATAATATTACATATTGTATTACCATCTGGTTATGACTAACAGTTCGCCATGGAAAGATCCACCATTTTCAAGAACGGTAAACCATCTATTTCGATTCGGGCCATCTATACCATAGCTATGTTAGTCATAACCAGAGGGTAACTATTAACCATTAACCACAGTTTCTCCATATATTAACCATAGATAACCATAGATTAATCATTTATATTTATAGATCCCCATTGTTTATATAACTAGATATCTATTAACCATAGATAACCATAGATAACCATATATTAACCATAGATAACCATATATTAACATATATTAACCATAGATAACCATAGATATCTATGAACTCATCATTGATATCCCCAGCCTTGGGAGAAGCCTGTGCCACGTGTGCTCGCGCCGTGTGCGGAGCCGCCGTGTTCGCGCCCGAGGTGTTGGGATGATTGCTATGGGACCACTGGAGACTTTGGAGGCTCGGTCAAAGAGTCCCATGATGGTCCAATAAATAGGGGATCCAGTGACAACTACGTAGTGTTTAGTACCCTCCATGAAATAACCATCTATAAATGGAGAAAACCATTTATTAGTGTTTTCCATAGATGGTTTTCCCAGTAAACTAACATAACTATGGAAAAATGCCCAAGTCTTGTCGAAGATCCTCCATGAAAAACAACGCCAAGAACAGCAGCAGTCTGGGGATTTACATAAAATTTTACCCTCTGGTAATTTAACATAGCTATGGAAAAATCCACCATTTTGAATGGGAAAACTCACTATTTCGACTGGGTCATTTTCAATAGCTATGTAACAAATTACCAGAGGGTAACACTAGTAACTGGAATAATTACCATCTGGTTATGACTAACATAGCCATGGAACATCCCAACCATAAATGAAGTTTTTGATGAGAAAACCATCTATAAATGGGCTATTTTCCATGGCTATGTTAAATAACCAGATGGTAACTGGAATAATTATTGTAACATGACCATCATTTTACAGGAACTTCTTGGATAGTAACTTACAATGATCCTATAGTATACTATAGTTAATGTTCATGACTTATCAATGATGATAACAATTATTGTAACACTACTTACTATCATTGTTACTATGATTATAACACATTGGCATACGAAGAACCATAGTAACAATGATCGCAGGTGTAAGAATGATAGTCATGATACAACTAGTAACACCATTGAAGAGTCATATTATTCTTATGGCAACTAGTAACAATGATAGTGCGCAACACATAGTAAGATTTTTCTAGGAACACATAATAGTAACAATAGTCATAATAGTCATAAGAATAATAAAAACACACATAGTAACAATGATCGCAGGAATAATAGTGAAAATGATAGTAAGAACAATAGTAACAACAATGGTAAGAATACTGATAACAAAAATAGTAAGAATAGTAGGAATAATAATAATAATAACAATCCCTGTCCCCAATATTAAACACTCTCATTTTATCATTCATCATAATTATAGAGTTTCAACTTATGATAATTCTAAGTAATAATCATGCACATAAGTATCATTCAACATAATTATCAATCTATTTCTGGCACATTTCAATAAACCAATGGAAACACACGGTGTTTTTACCCATCTGGGCGCAGGCGGCGCGGCAGGAAAGTACGGGCCAGGTGCCAACGTGCCCGTTGGGCCATTGATTGATTGATTTGGTGAAGGCCACCCAAAAAAAATCCCTCTGGTAAACTAACAGTTTGCTATTGAAAATGGCCATTTATAGTGAGTTTTCCCATTAAAAATGGTGATTTTCCATAGTTATGTCAATTTACTGGAGGGTACATGTTTTTTTTGATGGCTTTGCACCTGAAAATGTAAAGAAAACCACTCCCATAACACATGGGTTTCGAGGAAAAGAGGCGTATTTCCAACTAAGAGCGACGTTTGAAAAGGGGGAACACCCAATTTTTGGAGAGACCCATGTGAACCGTACCTCATGTTTCTGCTTGAAGAATGAATGATACACATCCAAGTTTAATCAAGGTGGCATTGATCCTGCAAAGTTAGGGACAGGGAACAGCAAATCCGTGAGGTGCTGAAAGATCCGACTGTTGATGACTATCAGATGATTTCTATCAGTAAACATGTTACACAATGTTACAACAACACATGGTTTTTTCTATTGATCCGAAAGATGCAATTGATCCATATGTCACACATGTTACAACAAACCATTTCTATCAATTCATCATTTTCCTAGCGTTGCCACCTTGCCACGCTAGGGAAAAGTCTCCCTCTCAGCCAAGCTCTTGGGTGCGACGCTGGAGGCCTCTGGGATAGAATGGGAATATCCATGGGAAAATCATGGTGAGAGAATGGTGATACCCTCTGGTAATTTAACCCACAGGACGAGGGGTTGTCCCGAAGGGACAACCCCTCGTCCTGTGAGGGTATGGCCCGGAGGGCCATACCCGAGAGCGGGGCTAGCAACCCATTGGTGCCAGGGGATTTCCTTGTCATAA
>Ga0126342_10011581_pt1 | contig 15746 bp, 16 predicted proteins | sample Cyp1metagenome_FD_92528 | JGI IMG/M metagenome (GOLD analysis project Ga0126342, IMG submission 92528) | Coral microbial communities from Lord Howe Island, Old Settlement Bay, Australia - Cyphastrea 1 metagenome | ecosystem: Host-associated > Invertebrates > Cnidaria > Coral ...
ACCCCCAAAACCCCACCTGAAAAAACATCAAAGGCGAAGATGAAACATTGAACCCCAACACAAAATCATAACAAGCAACATACAAACATATACGCCCTGAAACCACCATTTTTCCATTTTTTTCCCAATCATCCGTAGGAAACCCAAACTGCCTTCTTTTCTCTGGGGGTTTGGTTCGCCAAGATCCATTTGGGTCTGGATCAGCAGCATCTGTAGCCATCGCATTTATTGGATTCCCAATGGGCACGTCACTCCACATGGTTTCATCATCGTTTTCCCATTGTATACTAACTATTCCAAGTCTTATGACTTATGATATCATATCCCCATTTTCAGATCACACACACACACATATATATATATAGATATATACATAATAATAATTATAATAATAATTATAATTAATAATAATAATAATAGTAATATATATGTGTGTGTACATATAGATAGACAATGATAGAACATGTGAACCCCCTTCATGGCTCCAGCGGCAGGTCTTGGAGGAAGCTGTTGCGCATTTGGGGCCCTTCGACGGAGTCCTGGGCTTCTCTGAGGGTGGCCTGGCGGCGCAGCTGGCGTGCGACCTGGCTGAGGTCCATTCGGTGATTGTTTGGGCGCCTCGTGAGCCCCAAAATACCTTCTGGTAGCCTCTGGTAAACTAACATAGCTATTGAAAATGGCCCATTTATAGTGGATTTACCCATTAACAATGGTGATTTTCCATAGTTATGTTAGTTTACCAGAGGGAGTTTGCTATTGAAAATGGCAAATTGATATCCATTTATTTATAGTTGATTTACCTATTAAAGATGGTGATTTTCCATAGCGAACTGTTAGTTTACAAGAGGGTAAGGTTGATTTAAAGGTAATTATTTTAATGGTGGGAATGGGAATGAAACCACCAAAAATTGCTCATTTCTGATTGTGAATTATGATGAATGCTGGATATAGTAAGTTGCCTAGATGTTTAATACATTGCCGCATTTGTATATGCATGGAAATGGAGAGGTAGCGGTGTGGTGAGGGAAGGATTTGGTTTCGCATGATGATAGCGCGAGGTTCCGAAGTTCTGCGTCCTTGAAATTGAGAAACTGGGTTGTTTCAGCAAGCGGCGAACCATGTTAACACAGTAGCTTCATGTAGCTTCATGTAGCTTCATTATTTTTCGGGAAATGGCCTGTCAGCTGATAAATCGACCAGAAAAGCGTGCTATGAACAAAGGATCGGTACCACACAGATGCAAGAAATCCCAGGACACAATTTTCATGCTCACCCTGATCTTGTTTCTCTCTGGCGGCTATTTTTGATGTTCCAACCTGCAGCCATGAGGCTGGCCATTTTTTCCTGTCACCCTGGGGCCTTTTGTGGTGCCTTGAAGCCCCTGCTGTTTCTTTCTCAGACGGCCACTATGGCATGGTACTTCTGAAACTACCCTTTGGTAAATTAACATAGACCCTCCTGAAAATCACCTATTTTTAGTGGAAACTAGTCTTCCAACCCCTATCTGGCAGGGTCTATGTTGATTTACTGGAGGGTATCTCTTTAAGTTGGAAAAACATGGAAAAACGCCTATGAATGTGGTAAACCAGTAAGAAATCATCGCAGCAACATGCAGTGAAACTTTTGGGTGTCATCCCAGTGGGTTTACTTCACCAGCTGGCAGGAAGATGCGCCGTGACTTGGAACATGACAGATGGATACAGATGGTGATGGGTAAATGCGTGAAATGGGGGACAAATTTAGAAGTTGATTTTTAAGAATAGGCATCCAAAATCATCCAAAAAAATATCCAAATCGTTTGACACCTCTGAATATTCACAATTTGACTCCAAAGGCGTTCAAGTCTGAAGTCTTTTATCCCAGACACTGCCAAGTTGATTCCGCAATACTACTGCAAAGTCATCGGGCCTCATCAAGGGCTTGATGCAGATGCGAAACTCCCAGGTTTGGTTTCAAAGCAAATTTCATAAGAAACCCCCATAGATGGAGGGTGAAACCAGGCTTTTCCGCGGATTTATCCTCAACGCATCTCAACGCAATCTCTTGATATTCTCTTGATAAAGGGGTTGGTATTGGGATTGTCCTGTGGGTTTACCATTGAGTCAAGCCCATCAAGATCAACCTGAGCGTCATTGGAGGATTGCACAGGCATGTGGATGAAAAAGGCCGGAGAAAACACCAAGATCCATTCGCGACCGAAGCAAAAGAGGACATGACATGGTGGACACGCTTTATCATTCTTTGGTCTAGGGTGTTTCAATTTTATTGGTTTTCATTTCTTTTTCATCCCTATTGAAGACCCTATTTGCGATGATGGTCCTCAATCACCCAACAAAAGTTCGGTTGAAGCCACCGGCCGAGTCCCTAGGTCCTTCGCGTCGCTGCGTTTCTGCATTCTAGTGGCTTCACCACCACTAGGGATGCGTCCAAGCAGGATCAGGTCCCTCCATTTTGCATCCTCCAAGGAGCGGCTGCTGACCCGAGGGGCCATAGAACTGCTCGTGATGGCGTTGAGCCAATTCTGACTGGTGATGTATGGTGATATCCTCTGGTTATGATGACTAACATAGCCATGGTTTTTCAATGGCCCATAGAAATAGATGGTTTACCTATTAATTAAAAATTGTGATTTTCCATGGCTATGTTAAATAACCAGATGGTATCAATTTTGCATAGAGCTCATCCATTCTCAGCCTGCACGTGGCCTGCACGTTGTTCGCACTAGATGGGCGAAGAAATGGGAATTTATGAGGTTACCCCTAGCGTCGACCAGCTATCCAGACAATATCAGACATTGCAACAACCGTTTTAGAACCTAGTTGTGCATGCACTACCCCCAGCTATATGGAAAACCGCAATTTTTTAAATTGGTAATTCACCATAAATCATCTGTAAATGGACCATTTTGCATATGTTCAATAACCAGCGGGTAATCAATAAACAATGGGTGATTTCACGTATATATATATATATATATATTTTTTTCCGTTTATTTCTTTATTTTATCTATCTATATAACACATTTACAAGCCACTTATACTTGGACCAGCCTCACTTATGTGACGCTCACAGGACACCGTGGTCTCCATCGAGGACAGCAAGCGCTGCGCGTCCCAGTTCTCGGATGCCGATTGGGTGGAGCCGTGGCGGGCTTGGAGGATGTTGGAGGTGTTTTCTGGTGATTTAATGGTGGTTTAACGGTGATTTAATGGGATTTAATAGTGGTTTAATATGGTTTAATGGTGATTTAATGGGAATTAATGGGATAGGATATATGATGGTATACCCTCTGGTTATGACTAACATGGCCAATACATAGCCATGGTGTAGATGGCCCATAGAAATAGATGGTTTACCTGTTCAAAATGGTGATTTTCCATGGCTATGTTAAATATAACCAGATGGTATATGCATTTATAGCTGGAAGGAGCACCCATGGAATGCAGATTTACGTCATTTTGACGGTCATGACTTCCCCGTATCATTCCATCATATTCCATCCCGCGTCAACTTTGGTACAGTCGATGAACAGAGTGAAACTAGGAAGATAAGATACAAGGATATGATTCTAATATGATGCCATGAACATATGTGAGAGTATCACAGCACTATGATCACAACATTTTGAATATGATGAGAACATACACAACCCTAAATCCCTAAATCCCAGCTACCTCACTGGGGCCACCTGCAAGAGGTTGGCTTCTGGCAATCTAACAGTTTGCCATAGCCATGGCCATGGACATCAATGGACATCTACAAATTACACATGTTCGCTGTATCATAGAATTGGATGATGGGAAAATTTACAGGAAAGCCCTATATTTGATGGTAAAAACCATGGTTTCCTGTAAGTTTTCCCTTAAACCAATCCAGTGACTGTAGGAGCATGAAGGTGGCCATGGGGTCCCACATCGTTCGGAAGACGTGCGACTTCTGGCCACCTTCTTGGAGAAGTGTCGGGATGACTGGCTGCCCCTGCAACAAGCATCGGCGGAAGACATCGATGCCCGGACCGGGGAATGGTGATGGAGCTTTAAAGAGGCACCTGGACAAGGCCAAAAAAGGATAAACGGATATAATCAAGGCTTGGCTTAGAGGAAAGTCACAGTTAATGGATGTTAATGGTTGAAGCTGACGAAACGGAGGAAATCTGAACATCCACCAGAACGGGCCAGAGAGGGAAAACCTACTGAAGTGTTGCAAAACTTTGAGTGTTACCCCCCCACCTGTTTGCAACTGTTGGTACATGCGAGGCAATTTGTTTGAGGCAAACAATATGGATCAGACAAAACAGATCAAGTCAGAAATTAGATCGAAATTGGAATTGAAATGGATCTATTTATGAATCAAAAAAATGATATACATCAGATCAAATACGATCAACATTTCGCTTCACAGCACATCATTTGGGAAATCTCAGAGAACGTCCAACAGCTTCCACAGATTTTCCTACTTTCATATTGGGGCATGAACCATCGTGAACCTGAGCAAATGTTGACAATATTTGCGAGAGATTCGCACATTTAGTACATACACTTACCAAATGGGAGAGATGCACATGGAATTTACAACATGTGACATGAAGAAGGTTGAAGAAGGGTCTTGGAGATGTTTGGTAGGTTTGCCGTTGCATCATTGGAGCGCACACATCTTGCACCCCAAGGAGCAGGAGACGCGAATCAATCAAGAGCAGAAGGACGAGGTTGAAACCCTCTCTGCCATGTTTGCAGAGGACCTTGGTGTGATGTTTGGTCACCACAGATCATTCCCCAAAAATGCCATGTAATAGATGGACCCTGTCAAAGTCTTTCAAGATTCTTCCGCTGATTCAAGGAGCCACGTAGAGTTGGGTCCTTTACCACATTTATACCACTATAAGTCCATCAGTGCCCAGACCTATGGAGTCACTTTTGGGTGTATACTACCCGTCTATGCCAATATAATATATGTATACATATAATCACCAGTTATATTAACAATACCTGTATGCCAATAGAGTTATATAGGTTGATATTCACCAGATCACCACCTTTTTGGGCATGCCATCCATTGCCATCCCATACGACCTGGGGCCCCATACGGCCCATCCCCATGAGGAGTTGACTATCTTCCAACCCACCTACCCTGTGCGGCTGGCCATCAAACTGGATGTGCCGGGTTCCGATGCGGCTTCCGTGGCGGAAGCCGCCGCGTTGCGCTTCGTCTTTCCGCCCCTGCGCCTGGGATCGCCTGGGAATCACGGTTCGTGGGAAAGTGGACCAAGCCATGTCACAAAGCCATAGAATGAGTACGAGTGGTAGGTCAGGAATTAGGATTGTATAAATTACATGTTATTGATCATATCCTATGCAAGTATAGTTGGGGCTTCGACCCTGAGTGCGTTGGTGCAAGTGGGCTGATAGTTTCCTCAATGACGCCAAAGTCCAGAAAAAATATGTGGACGTAGCATCTCATGCGACTGTTTGTTCCAGTGATCTCCCGTCGTTGGAAGGATTGCCATTTTCTTCCTGCAACGTGACCCTAGACTACACTGAGGTATCCGCAGGCGCCTTGTGTGTGTGATTTGGACACTGAATCCCGGCAGAATATGCGCAGTGCCAGGTGGCCTGGTGGCCGGTCATTTTGGAAGCGCCCGCTTCTGCAAATGATTGTGACATGCTGGGTCTGTCCAAAAATGAAATGCCGCAAAAAATCCCCTGGCTCGTTAATTGTCATCATTTTGAATCTTTCACTATTTTCACTGTTTAAACATTGCAAGCTGGGGTATGCCCTGCTTCTGGACAAAGCCACGTGAGGAAAGTCTGGCACTGCAAGTTCATCGCCGGGAGTTAATGGAGGCCGTCGAGGCCGCGCGTGAGCCTTTGGGCTTTCCTAGCGTCACGGCCATGGTGCAGGACCGGCAGTTGAGCAGTGTTCAAAACCCATGCTTGATGATTAACATTTCGTCCTGATTAGTGTAAGCCACCCCCAAACAATAGCTATACCTTCCAAACAATGCATGGGTTCAGAATAATTTGGATGTTTTTTTTTGGCACAATAGCGAACCTAGCCACTAATCAGGATACATCAGGATACAACATAGGGGGAATCCCCGTGGTAATTTTAACAGTTTGCTAACTGGAAAATGAATGAACTAATGACCATTACAATAGGTAAATCATCGAACTAAATGGGCCTTTGCCCATAGGTTCCATAGCTAAGTCAAATTGGGTATTAGTTATCACTCAGTTGTAATGTGGAATCGGGAACTGACTCACCAGGGTTCTTAACAACTTTATTACCAAGTATGATCCTCCAAGTAGCCCTTTTGATGACAACAGTGTAGGAATGTCAGTGCAATCAAGGGCGTTGTTCTTGGCTGAGTCCTTTGCAGAGCGTGCATGCTTAACTTTCATATGTGCAGTTCGCTACCCTGGCCTAGTAACAGGCTACATGTCCAAGAGCGAGGTATGGTGACGATGCAACCCAGGATTTTGCAGAGTTGACATGTTAATGACAGCTAGCAGACGACTTGTTCTTAAGTAGGTGGATATTGATGTGGGTATGGATCAATACCTATTAATACCATTATTAGTGGAATGAACATCCATTTACCAGCTATTTTGGGGTTCACCAGGGGTACAAGGTTTTGACACACTGCCATATGTTTTCAATGTGTTAATCCGGACCATCTTGGTACAGTTGAGACGCAGGAGGCGCAGCAGTGGATTGAAGAACACCAGGGCCAACTGAAAGCTGGTGAGGCAGGTGATAGTGCTCAAGGCGGCCCTTCTGAGGACCCACGGAGTTGAGGTCAAGACTTTGATAGTTTGAGCAACAACCAGTTGTCCAAAGAAGACCCGTTTTTCATATATCTTTGGTTGTCCAATGGCAATTTCAGTGATAGTGAATGCCTATGACCTGCCATCGAAGGATGAGGATGCGGACGAGGGCGCTTGGTGGCTTGTAGAGGAGGCGGAGGTAGATGAAAAGTTGCTGCTGGCAGCCGAAAAGATACCTGGCTGCAGCACCTTGACCAGTTCACTGTTCGCTACTCAGGGGAGATGGAGCTATTCAGCTTCCATGTGAGAATATACTTGGCTGTTGCTTTGGGACGCAATCTGTTCTGTACATTTGGGTTGATGCCAGGTGATTTTTGGATGGGGATGAGTTGAAACATGTAACCAGCGGCCAGATATTCACCAAATTGTGCCATATTGCTGTCCTTTGCTGCCGAAAAAAAATGCTTAGTACCTGATTACCATCTGGTAATTTAACGTAGCTATTGAAAATGGCCATTTATAGTGGATTTTCCCATTCAAAATGGTGATTTTCCATAGTTATGTAAACGTTTACCAGGCCGGGTAGCCCAAAGCTCGGTGGGTCGCTGGGTCGCATCAGTCGGTTGTAGTGCTCGGATCCGGCCAGGAAGGCATCAGAGCTTCTACCAGACAAGGCAGAGAAGAGCGCATGGGCCCGGCAGTGTGGTGCCGGCAGTAGCTTGGATCAGTTATGGCAACTATGACTACTGCCTGTCATGGCACGTCAGCCGCAAAACATGTGCAATATGCACGTCGTGGGCGGATCATTTCGAGCGAACAGGAGGTTTTTTTCGCAAATTTCCCTCCAAAAACATTTCGATAAACCTCATTAATTCAACAGTATTGCACAAACTGAGCACATCTGAAACATGTTTATCCAATCTCCAAGTTTATCCCAGTTTTTTTTGCCTGTTGAATTTCTTATTTCTTCTTGGTGTCACCAATGAACGACACCGCCGTGGTCGTCTCAGGCTATGGCAAGCCTTGGACCTTCACCGTTGGTTTGGTAGGGAAGCCCTCAGCAGGTGCCCTCAGCTTTGGAGGTTTCAATGATTTTCCATGGGAAAATCCTCCAGATCTCGAAGTAAATGGGGGCATTCTATAAATTAAACATCGACCTCTTGGATGACCATGATGACCCGGAGGATATTGATTGGTGGGGATTGAAGTTACATGTGTGATTTGCCGGGATCTCCAGGCAAGTCGACCCTCTTCAACGCCGGCACTCGCAGTGAGAAGGAAGCAGCCATGGCACCACATCCCTTCACCACCATCGATCCCAATGTGGAGCCTGGCTGGTTTGCAGCACCCTGTCCATCAGTGGCACTAAAGTGTCAGGACGCCAGATCACGCTCTGCGCTTCATTGCAATCATATGCAATCATGCAATGTGGTGCCCCCTAGATAGCTAAGTTGGTTTATAACTTCTATAACTAGGGTCTATGATACTTAGAACATCTTATAACTATAGTTAATGGATGTTAACTTATATATAACTATAGTATACTATAGTTAATGGGGTTTATAAACCAACTTATACCTGGGGGGCTCTATACATTGTGGGGACCAACTCGCCGTTCTCCCATCCGTCGGCAGGACGAGTGCGAGCCCGAAAACGGACGAGCAGATCATGGGCGGCGGCGCTTCCCACTGCTGGTGAAAGATGTGGCAGGGCTGGTGCCAGGCTGGGACTGCGAAGTTCTGGACGCTCCGAATCCATTTCCTTTATGAATTTTATGAGGTTGATACAGATTTTCATTTAGGAATGTTTTTGATCTCTTCAAGATGTTTTCAAGATTTGCTTCATTTGGCCTCCCAAATTTTGGATGATTTAGGGACATACAGTAGCCAGATGTAGCCAGATACGACACCGCGCCCATGGCCGACCATCATTTACTTGGAGACTGCTGGTTGGTAGATCTATAGCAGTTGTGAAGTGGTCACGTAAGTTGGGTTCTCCCACACATAACAGGCTTGTATCTCGGTATATCTTGCAGTTTCGCGAACGAACCAGTCGCCTTTTCAGCAACGTTTGCTTCCACCACATCCACCTTTTGCATCCTGTGTTGGATGAAGCCCCGTTTTGGAGCTTTTAGCTTATGAACACATTATCAGGTGGATGCCAGTGGGGCTATCCTCCAGGCCAACGATCATAAGCCCATACTCGATCCTACCAGTTGCATACTCTACCTGGTGTCTACGGTCTACTTGGTGGACGGGTGATTTCATCTGCCAGTTGTGTATAAGGATCTAAAATATGCCCTCAACCAGGGTCCCTGTATCTACCGACCCATCAGCTGCGATCCATAGTCCATTCGAGCTGCTACGGCTGCTACGGGTGCTCCATTTAGGGCCTGATTATGTCAGGGAACCTCCACAAAACTATGGCCAAACTCCATATCTATACGTACAACCTCCTGGTATTTAATCATATTTATATAATTAATCTATTTTCCACAGTGATATCATGTTATATCATGTTATATCCCCATTCCCGGTGTCCATTTTCCAAAAATCGGCTGGGGCCCTGCTTTTTCCGAAGGCGCTTATTTGGGCCGCGGCCGGGGCAACGCCTTCCTTAACGACCTGGTCGATGCTGATAGCCTGGTGCATGTAGTGGACGCCAGTGGCCGCAGCGATGCAGAGGGGGTGGACCATGGAGCCTCCAAGGTGCTTATGGCGATGTGAAGCAACATCCTGGGAATCATGGGGTCCTAGGTTTGGGGATGGATCGGATGGAGATCGGATGGAGATTGGTCATTTTTGTTAGGTTCATGGGAATCTGATGGGCTAATGTCTTGGTTTTTCGCCAGATCAATGGAGGAATCTTTGATCCCAATCTGGCATTTGGTCGTTGCTAAGCTGTTGGCATTGCATGGCCAAGAGCTCCAATGTGAGGAGCCCAGAGTCATGGGCAGATTGCCATTCTGCTTTCGTGTTGATTTCAGCTTGGAAGTCTCAATCAACATGTAACATGCCCTATGATCATAGCTCCAAGGTACAAGCAAGAGTTTAAGACACCGTGTTACACTTTTGTGAAAAGGAAAAGCGGGAAAAGTCAGCTCATCAGCCAATCTTCTGACCAGGGAAGCGGGAAAGCCTCTGACCCGCTGGAAGAAATTGGATGGGTCCGGCGAGAGATTCACATGTGGATCTTCAGTATCTTGACTCCTGAGATTCAGGGATCACGCCTGAAGTGTTGTGGTCACACTTGCGCCATATTCAGAATATTCCTTCCAAACATCTGCTGAAACCGAATGTATGGCTTTGCCATTTTGAAAGACCCGTGGCCCGTTTTCCGTTCAAACCCAAACTCCAATGTGAGGACCTCTCTGCTCAGGCAGACATTGGTATCAGTGTTTCGGATCTTTAGGATGTCCATGTTGGTGTCGAAATTCAGTGCCAAACTCCACATGAAAAGCCTTTTGTTCGAAGGGGAGCCCCACAATCTTCATAATCCGCATCAATTATCACACATCTTGGACGTTCTTGGACCCTAATGTCAACCCCGGATTAATAAACCATAGTTTATTGAGTTTATTGATTAGGTTGGTACTTCCCCAATAGTCATTATCTGATACTTAAATGATACCCCCCAATTCAACAGCCGTTTGGGGTTTATTAATTCAGGGTTGACATTACATGACTCATATCCCTACATGTACTGAGTAAATCTGAGTAATGAGTCTCCAATTTTCTGGTCCATGATGGCCCACCCAAGGCAACGTGCGCGCCAAGTGGGATACGGTGCGCCGCAAGGCGAAGCTGGCGCGGCAGAGCGTGTCCCTGCAGACCTTGGCGGCGGAGCGACTCTTCGCGCTCTTCACAGGCAACAGGGAGGGATTTTTCACAGAAATTCCCAATGGGTTTCATTCTACCCTCTGGTAAACTAACATAGCTAATTATTGAAAATGGCCAGTTATAGTGGATTTTCCCATTCAAAATGGTGATTTTCCATAGTTATGTTAGTTTACCAGAGGGTATTCGGATTTTATATAGAAAATGAGATGCATCCCAATCAAATTCATTTTCTATTCTCGGATTTTATATAGAAAATGACTGAAAATCATGATGCATAATAGTTCCACTAAAGTACCTTTGACAAAAATCTGTATAGGATTCATCATATTGGATTGTTGAGTTTTTTTTTTAATAATAGGCTGTGTATAGAAAATGGGATACCCTCTGGCAATCAAACACGGCAATTGGAAATCCGCTATGAATGAAGGTTTTGATGGGAAAATCAACTATAAATTCGAGATTTTCCATTGCCAATTTTAATTGCCGGAGGTCATAATGGGATTCATAATATTGGGAAGCCACCACAACGATAGAAAAGGTCACTATTTGAGTGAGATTTCTAAATCTATGGTTTTTCTCTATATTTGATATTCCCAATGACAAATGACCAACAGAAAATTGATATTGCCCACTTTCAAGTTTTGGGAATATGGAGTAATGACATTGAAAAAATCCCATGTAGATAGAAAAAGTCGCTATGTTAATCCCTTTCCGCTGATGTCAAATGCCCCCAATAAACCATGGATAAGTAGGGGATTTACACATATTTGGGACCATTCAGGCTGTCTTAAATTGGGACTAGTAGGTTTTGTAGATTTAATGATTGCTTTTGGCTATCATGTGATTGGATTTTACAGAAGATTCAACTGATTCAACCAGCGAAAACAGTTTCTTTGTTTTTTTGAGGGTCAACCAACAAAAAGATGAAGATATATTGTATAGTATGTATATATATATATTATAATATGTATATTATATATATATATATTTATTTAATTAAAATTTTACCAACCATCAAACAGCAGAGAGCGGTTCGGAGCAATGGTTGCATCCACCCAATTGTCTTCATGGGGAGCTGAGGAGCTGAAAGTTTTCCGACCACATGATACTATAGTAACCCCAAAAAGGTAGAACAGGTCATTGTATTTGACAGTAGGATACATAAGGGTGTGTATACATATATATGTATATATATATATGTATATATATATGTATGCACAAAATTTCTCTATTTGTTTGGGGTAAAGATTCAAATTTATAGGTTTGTCTGAAAAGAAGGGGTTTAACTGTTTAAGCATCAAAATGGGAAAACCAACTATACTAATACTGAGAATGGAATGGGAATAATATGTCTGAGGTTTGTTTGAACTTCCCATGGCTTCTCACCATCTCCCCCATTCAAATTTGGCAATTTTTGGGTGCCCTATTCTCAAACAAACCCATTTTGTTGGGACTAGATGTATCATCCGGATGTGAAAGGATATAACGAAGCAACGGCATGGATATGACACCTGGCACCAACCAAATTTCTAACGGCCCCAGTTGGTTTCTGGACATGTTTTGAAAGGAGTTGACACAATGGTCCCACAAACTGGGAATCTAAAACGTTGATTCACCAAAGGGTTCCCAAGATGGGGGCCAGCGCCCATCAGCATCCCCTGGTAGACACAAAGTTCAAATGGGTTTGTCTGAAATAGGTTACCCTAAAATCCCATGGTTTATCCCCATTAAATGTTTTTTTTTTGGATATACCAGTATGCACCATTTTCAGGCACACCCCAATGATGCCATATGGGTTCATGCTGGTTATATATCAATATCAACTGATATAAAATCATCATAAACTTGTTGATTTCGGATTTCGGGTTGTATCTCCCATGAAATCGCCATAAAACATGTTGATTTCCCATGAACTTCTCATGTCTTTTCCCGGTTTTTTGACCCAAAAAATCCCCGATCTTCCCCGAGTCCGAGTCGCCTATGGCGCACCGCCAGGATACCATGCCTCGCAGCAACTGGCAGCACAGGTCTACGAAGCCACTGGGCACCGCTTGGCCACGCTACCGCAGGCCGTGGCGGAATGCCCGGGATATGGTTTAGAAAGGGAAACATCCCCAAGTAGCCTATTTATTTCAGGGTTGTGAATTATTCTATTATATTTTACCCATATATATATATGATAATTCTATGATTATTATTATTATATGATGATGACAGTGATAATTGAAATGTGATAGCTAATAGTACTCGTATCTAACCATATGATGATGATGATGATGATGATGATGATGATGATGATGATTGATGATGATGATGATGATGATGATGGTGATGACGGTGACGGTGACGGTGACGATGACGATGGTAATGGTGATGGTGATGATGATGATGATGATGGTGATGACGGTGACGGTGACGGTGACGATGACGTGGTAATGGTGATGGTGATGATGATGATGATGATGATGATGATGATGCTGATGGTGATGATGGTGACGGTGACGGTGACGGTGACGATGGTAATGGTGATGGTGATGATGATGATGATGATGATAGTGATAGTGATTATAGTGATAACTAACCATAATGATTATAATTTGGTTATTGAGTACTATAGAAACATTACTAATAGACTATAACCACCTATTAGATGGTTTTAATTCTTTGATGAGTATTTTTTGATAATGACTAATCATGATGATTATTTTGAGTGACGCAACGATGATTACAACACTGTATATGATGACAAATGATGGGGTAACTTGAGCAATGTTCATGATCACGAACTCTGAACATGGCTTGAGCATAGTTGGCACACTTGAAGGGCCTTGAATCAGTTGATGTTCAAGTGGCAGTTAGGTCGTCGGGATATGAGGTAGAAAACTTTAGAAAACCGAATTGGCTGATCAGAGCCTGAGGTTGATCAAAGTTTTATCTTGCTGCCCTCCTTGCAGCTTCCCCATCAATCCCAAGAGGTCTGCAATCGATGCCCTCTCAAGCCGTCAACTTGCACCACTTGTTCCTTCAAATCCTGCCCCCACCTTGCACATGCTTGCCTTCCCCCCAGGTTTCCATATTTTTGCACCATCTCCAGCATCCATGGTGCAACCCCATGGCGAGGACATCCTCAACTGGGGTGAGTTTGACCTGCACCTGCTTGTGGCCTGTTTCCTGCGCGTGCGCTTTCCCATCGTGGTGGCCTTGAACAAGGCAGATACCTCAGAGGCTACGGAGCATATCGCACGGGTGCAGGCTGGAGATGAGGGGTTCAACATGGTTCAGCCTGTTGAGGTTCGTAAAATGGAGCACCCCCGGCTCCTGAGAAGCTGATTATGTTGGAGTGTTATTGGTGTTGTTGGTGTTGGCGGTTAAAATTGAGTTTTTTTAAACAAAATCTGGATTTTTTCTTCATTGAAGAGACACACACACACACACTTTGATCCAGGCCACCCCCTTCAGAAAAAAATCAGTTGGCAATTTCAAGTTTCAAGCATGTTCTTCATATGTTTGCGATTTTCCATCCAAAGTGAATTTAAGTGATCCCTAATTCTCCAAAAACGTGGGGGGATGAATTGCTCCAACGGCGGAGAAAAAGAAACTCCGGCACTTCCCAACAGGCCGTCCTCGAGAACGCGGCGGTGCCCGTTTCGGCGCGCAGCGAGCTGTGGCTTCTGCAGCAGCAGCGGAAAGGTCCGCCAGTGGATGGATTGGACCCTCTAATTCAAACAGTATTCGAACTGGAAACCATAGCCATCCATAGCCCATTTGGTTTGATTTACCATGATTTACCTATGAAACTGTTATTTTTAAGATATAGAATGGCGATTTTCCATAGCAAACAGTTCGACTACCAGAGGGTAGCCTTTATATAAACTTTGAGTTTCTGTTGGGGATAAAGGGGAGCAACAAACCACCAAGAAAAGGATAGAATGGCATCATTTCTACCACTTTTTTAAAGGATTGGACATGGTTGGACTATGTTGGAATTTACGTTTCTGCATCTTTTTGGATTCTTTTTGGGGGTTGCTATGATGGAAGTTAAGAACGAGGAACCCTGAAAACATCAATCGGGTTTAGCTGTTTGAACACACTAGGAGGTTCTTACTAGACATGATGTTTGAACTCCAGATGCAGAAGTCAAGTCTACTGTACCACTATCAACCATCATACAGTAAGTTGTCAGCACTGTCACTTGCTCACTTGATTCACATGGCAGCAAAAGCTGGGGCCATTTTGCAGTTGGGTGAACAAAATCGTGTCCATCCATGCCTTGCTCCTCAGAATCACTTCTGAATCAATGGGAACTGTTGAACCAAAGGGGGTCCTTCATTCCTTGAGCTTCTCCGTCTCAAATACATCATGTGGACATGTGGACTCTAAGATTGTTAGACCCGCAGTTGCTTCATGGAGAGGCCACAAAAAATGTGGCAATTCGAAGGGTATCCATTCATCATTCATCATCCATCATCATTTCTACACTTCCAATTCAGATCGGTATATAGATGATATATCATTATATATCATTATATAATCATACATAACATATAGAGATAACCAGAGATACACAGATAGTTATATGTTTGTCATCACCATTTATTGTCATATGATATATCATTATTATATATCATATGATCATCATTATCATTGTATACTGGTTGGTGGTTTGGAACATTTTTTATTTTCCATAATATATGGGATAATCCTTCCCATTGACTAATATTTTTCAAGATGGTTAAAATCACCAACTAGTATATCATACAACCATTATATGTACCCCCTGGTAATGTAACGTAACTATTGAAAATCACCATTCTTAATAGGTAAATCAACTATAAATGGCCATTATCAATAGCAATGTTAGTCAGTACCAGAGGGTATATGGCTATGGATCAATACCTATGAAAATACCATTTTTAGGGGAATGAACATTGGGGGGGATTGGTTTGATGTGAACTACAGGGGTACTATTGGTTTTGACACACTGCCAATTGTGGTATATTCCTATCCCATTGAATCACTATAGAATCCCATTAAACCACTATAAAATCCATTAAACCACTATAAAATCCATTAAACCACTATAAAATCCATTAAACCACTATAAAATCCATTAAACCACTATAAAATCCATTAAACCACTATA
>Ga0126342_10011582_pt1 | contig 15746 bp, 13 predicted proteins | sample Cyp1metagenome_FD_92528 | JGI IMG/M metagenome (GOLD analysis project Ga0126342, IMG submission 92528) | Coral microbial communities from Lord Howe Island, Old Settlement Bay, Australia - Cyphastrea 1 metagenome | ecosystem: Host-associated > Invertebrates > Cnidaria > Coral ...
ACCTATACTGCCGCTATGCCCGGCTGCATGTTGCCAACCTACAGCCAAAGCCACCTCAAAACGCTATGGTAAGCTGCATGTTGCCAACCTACACCCCAAAGCCACCCCAAAACACCTATACTGCTGCTATGCCCGGCTGCATGTTGGCAACCTACAGCCCAAAGCCACCTCAAAACACCTATACTGCCGCTATGCCCGGCTGCATGTTGCCAACCTGCAGCCTAAAGCTCGCGCAAACCACCAACAATTGCAAGTATGCCCAGCCCAAAGCCCACTGCCACACCCGTCCATTTCCAGGTTGGAAAGCCGCACCTGCGAACTTACCTATTGGGTGCCCGTTGAGCTTTTTTGGCAGATCATGGTCACAGATCATTGTGGTCTATGTCATCTCCTCAGCTGGGACTAAACATAGAACAAACATGAACAAACGACCAAACAGTGAACCATATGAAATTGTTGGCAATTGTTGACGCACAATTCCAACCCTTTGCACCGGCTTTGGGGCCCAGAATAAGGATGTCACTTGCTCATGTCCCAAAAACGGGGACGCTCCAGAAATCCAGACAAATCATGACAAATCTAGTATTTCTACTTTCGGACACAACCACATGACTCACATGGCTTCACGCGCCTGTTGTTGAGAGTTTTGAGATCCGTTTTCAGCCGTGGAACCTGGTTGCAAACCCTGCTGGAGAGATCTACTCCCGAGCCCCGAATCTCAGGATTTCCAAGCAGCTGCTGTCATTTCTACTCAGTTCCTTGACTTCTTCGGTTTTCAAACTGTATGATGGAATCACTGAACAACTTGAATACTCTTACAACATCTTAGACCTTTTGCATGTTTCAAAGAGTCTCCTCCCCAAACCACCTCTCAATGACGGGAGCCTTGTTGGAATCCTGATCCAAAATAGCGATTTGCTTTTGCATTTCATCCACCTGCGCGGCTCGTGTTGAACAAAGCTGGGACTAGCAACAAAAACTGGTACCCATCAGACACACCAAGGAGTTGGAAACCCAGAATGATCCCTGTTTGGATGGCAGACATCGACAAAGGAGAGCCGGGGCATGTCCAGAATCTTGAGGCCCCCAGTGTCATCATTCCGTGGTGCTTTTAACATCTGCTCTTAGAGGCTGCAAAGTTCCCATTTAAGTTCTTACCTATTACCGTGTATATATATAATATTGTATATATATATTATAATAATTATACAATCCTATACCTATGTGGCATGCGAATCGAGTCGCCACTGGCCAGTGGATAATGGGATGATCTCATTGATCAGTAACTTCCCATGGAAAGCCGCACGCTGTGCTGATTCCTGGCGTTTCCTGGCCTCCTGTTGCGAGGCTTGGTGCAACACACGCAAAGCCTGGACGGTGGGTAGTGGAGCATACTCGCTCAATGATACTTTCAGTCAAAAACAAGGTCGTTGCAAAATCCCACATTCAGGTTGCGGAAAGAATAAAAGAAACGACATCCTAAATGTGCTTCCCCCAAGCTAAATTCATCAATTTACAAAAAAAAAGTGACGACTTTGTCATTTACCTGTATATATATATATATGTGTAACTCAATACCCCCAAGCGAATAGCAAAATCACGCAAAATCCACATTATCAACTTGAAACCATCCTTGAATCTCCAGTGTGATTTGCCCATTGACATCATGAATGGCCCATGACAGGCTAAGAACCAATCTGTCAATGGAACGTCCACATTTTCAGAGTCAAACAGATTTACAAAATTTGTCCAGTTTCTGCCAGTGCGATTTTCTACTGCCAGGGTAGATTGCCGGGTCGACCCAGGCCCTGCCTCTTGGTACGCATCGAGCTCGGGGCTTCGGGTGATGTTAGGTCGAGGGGCCTCCACTGTCCCAACTGATTGGATTCGTCAATGGATTTATGGGGAAAAATAGGATTGAACCATTTGAAACTCTGTTTGTTTTCCAAGAAATATAGGATTCTGTAGATTTTCTATGATTTTCCCTTAATCCACTGTAATCCCATTCTGAGATTTGTTTGGTGTTCCATCCGAGCGACAAGGCTATCTAATCACCATCCAGAACTGGCAAGTCGGATGTGTAGACCATTGTAGCCCCCAGCAGGGTGCTTGTCTCAAAATCTAGAACTTCCAATCCCAGGTTTAAAGAACATTTTGTCCTTTTGAAATGACCATTGAACCCGCCTTCCTGGAAAATCCAACGAAATCCAGCAAAATCAATGGGCGCTCATCCCTTCTTTTCCTTGCCGTGTTAAATTTTGAGATGTCACACTTGTATACACTTTTCACAACTTGGAATTTTCGAAAAAAATTGACGACATTTCTTGATATCCCCAACTTCCAATGTACGAGTACATACTGAACATAGAAGCCATGTAGAAGCCATGTAGATGGATACCCCAAATCTCTGGGCCTCTGGAGCTGGTGGAGGTGGAGGCCTTGAAATCATGTCCAATCTCCAATCTTGTACTGTGCATAGAAATATGGTGGAATCATATGGCATTATATTATATTGTCATAGAGAGATATAGAGATATATTATATTCAGATATCTATAGTGAATCTATAGAGATACACGGAGATACAGAGATACACATCAATATCATTCGCGAAGTTTTACACCCAAACATCTTCTCAGACGGCGGCGGCGCCGGCGCGTCTTCCTTCTTCTTTCGGTTCTGCAACTTCCTGAGCTCTGCAGCTGTCGCTGGTTTGTCCAAACGTTGGAGATACCCAACACAGCAGTTTTCATGGGGATAGTGATGATCAATTTTGATGGAGATACCATGAGATACCCATCAAAATCACTCAATGATGATATTGATGGGATACTGTATGATGGGACGATAATGATGATCACATCTTCCCAAAGATTTCAGACAACCCCACCAACCCGCATCGGAATCTCATCCCGTTCAATGTCAAGGTGCAGAAGGGCCGCCATTGCTCCATCCTGCAGGGCGGTGTCTTCTTTTTTTTCCATATTTTCCATGGGACAAGTCAAAAAAAACATCAGCTATACATGGATTTCAAATTGTAGTTGGTTCCTGTCCCCTTGAAACATCTGATTCTAGAACTCGGGGATAGGTGACAATTGAAGACTTTCAAAATTGTTCCAAAATTGGAGCGTTTCCTGACAGACTAAACTTGACCAAACATATCCTCTATGGTTTTTGTGGGGGTCTTCAATTTATTTCAATTTGTATCGCCCATTTCAGGACCATTGCAATCGCAATCATAAGGTAAGTTTGATCCTCTGTGGCAGAGACTCTGAGACCCAGGTAGAGGGTGACATCATTGTGCGGAGGGAACCCCTGTTGCAGAGCTGGCTAGTAATGAATGTAGTCTTGAAGTCTCGTCAGTGTTCACTAATATCTCATTGCGATCTGTCCGTTTCATGGATATGATCTGGCATGTCACAGGCTTGTTTCTCCCAGACATATCCTATTTTCAAATCAGAATGAGAACATCGCCTCACTCGGCCGCGCAGTGGCTTCGCCCTTGGGCTGCGGTGTCGGGATGTTCACCATCTGCACCAGAAACTTCGCTTTTTCTTCCGCCTCCCGGGTGAATTTCTCCAAGTTTAATTGACTAAATCAGCATCCTGGTTTTCAGTCACCTGGGGTTGCTCTCAATGTTGGTTCAATGAAGTTCAACCGTGTTTTTTTATGGTTGCATTCCGATGTGTTGGTCAAACACCATTTTTGTGTTGCTGCAGTCCCTGCCGTCCCTGCTGTTGCTGCCTCCTCGTCCCGCTTCAGCTCAGCTTCGGCCAGCTCGAGCCTCATGGTTTCCCCCGCAAAAGGATGTATTTATTAAATGGTTTGCGATATGGTTAAAATATGTTAAAACATAGTCATGTGGTAGTTTCTAAATAGATATTGGATATATATATAATGTATATATATATATATTATAAGGTATATATACATATAATGTATATATATATATATGCAGCTGGATCATCTGCAACACTTTCGGTTTATGCGAGTTCCTGTCTATTGTTTTTCCCTCTCAGGGGCATCCACTTCTAAGTTGGGCCGTTGCTGGGAAGTCCCGACTTCAGTTCTTCCAGTCGTTCCTCTGCCATCAAACGTCCCAAGATGGAGGCGTCTAACTTCTCTTGCAGCGCTGCCTGTGACGCAGTGGTGGCATAGGATAATTTATAGAAATTTAAATGGGAATTACATAGATATAAGGGGATTTTAACGGGAATTGATGGGAAGTTAATGCGACAATTTAATGGGGATTACAGGGAATATAAAATGGCAATTGAATGGAAATTAAAAGGAATCAAATGGAATCTTAATGGAGATGCATGGCAATCTCATGGGAATATAATGGGATATACCATCCCCCAAATCAGGACCCTGAACATACCACAATTCTAGTGAAAACAAACACTCATCTTCCACCCCCTATTTGGCAGGGTCCATGTCAATTGAAGGAATGGCATATGTATATGTATCAATGATTGTATATGTATATGTATATGTACATGTTTATGTATATATATATATATATGTATATACACCTATTTTACCTATCTACCTATTTACCTATTTACCTATCTACCTATCTGCCTATCTACCTACCTATCTATCTATCTATCTACCTACCTATCTATCTATCCATCCATCTATCTATCTATTTATCTATCTATCTATCTATCTATCTCTCTATCTATCTATATACATGCACACCATTTATTAAACAAATACATATATACATATATGATCATATATGTGCATATATATATATTTATACACTGTCCGGTATATTTGTTTTGCCATCTTCACGACCTACAAGTACCTTGCTGATCCTTTCTGTGGGCTGTGCAAGCTTTGGAGGTGACATGGACAATACTGGGCAGAACAACTGAATTCTTTTCCTCGAGCAGGGGGGAAAAACACCTGAACAGCTTATGTTCTGAGGCTTGAACCTTTTCCTATGTAACGATTTTCCAAAGCAGGAACTCATAAGCATAATCTGTATACTTCATGTCATTCAACCTAAACATAACAATATTAAGCCTGTATTTTGTCAGTTCCAATGACTTCCAAAATGTGAAACATACGCTTATAGACCCGGGCTTTCACATCAACATATCTTGTCGTCAGGGATGAACATTCACCATTCACATAGAAAAAATACCCATCTCATCCTCATAACAGATCATATCACATTAATTCACTCAATCACTGAGCTCATCTACCAGTCCCTTTCAAGTTTGCACATGGACCCCACATGGAGTTCTAAAAAAAAATGTGGAAAATCATAATGTGGTAACCCAATGCCATAAACCATCTCCAAGATCCTCCAAGTCACCATGTTTATGGCTATGATTTCAACCATCCCTACATGGTAGATCATGGTAGGTTGCTGGCAGGTTGCCCACATTAATTCCCATTATTTGGGGCTTAAAAAACGATCCTCTCCGGTCTCCGTGACGAGAAAAGCCACCACTTTTTCACTGGCACAAATCGATGACGTCCACGGCACCTTGGCAAGTGCAAACAGTTGGGACGTTCGGAAGCCCACTGTTTTTTTTAAGTACGCTTTATAGCTATTTGAAAACATTTTCATCGTTTGATATGCCATGATATGCCTATATAACGATTCATAAATTGCTTTGTGATGATTTGTGAATGGCTTTATAGCTCATTATGATCGTTGCAGGTTTGTGCATGGCTTGGCTCGCTCACCCTGGATACTCTGTTGGGGTGGTTCATGGGGAAAACCAAATACCCTCGGCAGTCCTCCCAAAATCGCAGCGTTGCTGACAGGTGTCCGGCGCCGGGCGGCGCAGGACGTGGCTCATCAGCTTCGACGAGCAGGTCTGGCATGCACGAGTAGACGGAGGTAGCGGAACGGAGATACCTGGATATACCTGGCTATTGAACAAGTGGAACCCTGATGGGATCCTGCAGTTCCCATTCCCAACAACTCTTTCACCAGAATGACCTCAATGCCCTACGGAACCTGAAATCTTTGCGTCCAAAGTCACTCTCAAAGGCCAAAATGCTTAATATGCCACCAAAGTCACCCATGACAGGGCTTTGCCAAGCCATCCGAAAGAGCATTACTACCCCAAGTGTCATCCTACTTGGCAATGGTTTGTCTAGAAATAGTTGGAAATAGGGTTTCCACCAAAATGGCAATTCCAATAAGGAACATGATCATCAACAATCAACCATCAAATTTTGGGCTACCATGGGCTACCCTATTTTCAGACACACCCAAACCAACAAACAAATTGCGGCTCTCAGCAACCCATCCAAATACCTCACCTACCACTGGAGGTGCTTCGGCGGCTGACTCCAGTCCTTCCAGATTCCAGAGCGGTGGAAACTGCCGACCAGTTGCCTATGCCCCTGACTTGATTGGATTCCTTGCATATGTATGTTATATATATATACACATATTATGCACTTACTTTATTTAATGTATGTATGTGTAATGGTTGTAGTCTATGGCAATCACCAGTAACCAATGGATGCTCATCTAATGATATATATATATATGGTAATTAACGGCCAAACATATGGTTGCTAGTCTCATATGGTCCTCAAAAAATTGAGCACCCAAGGACCCACAGAACTGGGGCTCAATTATTTTGAGACATGGCTGTGCAGTATAGCTGGTCATCATCTAAGGTGCAGGTAGCTCAGGTTGGCTGGTCATTTTTGTCTCAAAGAGTCTCACACCATCTGATTATGGGCTTACCCAAGCATGTTCTACTAGACTCACTAGACTAAACTCCTTGAAGATGGGGGAATCGTCCTGCGTAAATGGAACGCCCACAATCAATCACAAGGGCATCCCAGTCACCGAGACTGGTGAGTATTGAGCATGAAAACTACACCACCCCAAAAGTACACATCCAAAAACTGAGTTCCCTTATGAGTTCTCATCAGAATCCCCAAGCCCCAGAATGAAGAATACTTAGTCAGGTACATTTGCACTCCCGAAAAACCACATGTTCCCATTAAAATCCCATTAGTTCCCATTAAAATCCCATTAAACCGCCATCACTTCAGCATCTCATGGCCTGCTGGAGTGGTAACTTTGGGTCTGAGCCATTTGGACATCGCCAGACTCGAGCGCCTGGAGGGGGAAGGATGGACATTTGGGAAGGGACAAATCATCGACCAACCATTCATTTGGGCGATTATATATATATATATATATAATACTATGGTATATATATATATATTGTTTCCAGTTTTTTTTAAACATTACATTAATGTTTTCAGCTATTGGTTTTTAATATTAATGATTTGTCCAACATATTTCACCAACCATGATCATCATATGCATGAATACGTTTCAGCAACCCTCACGCGAAGCTACAAAGAAGAGGATCCGAGTAGATTGCACCGAGGCAGGGCCAGTTTTAGCTGTTTGGTGAGGAGACTTTTGTATCGCAATTTATTCTACCATCTGGTAATTTAACATAACTATGGAAAACCACCATTTATAGTGAGTTTTCCCATGAAAAATGGTGATTTTCCATAATAGTTATGTTAGTTTACCAGAGGGTATACTCAAGCACATGTCTGGGTATTGATCTGAAACTTGCATGGGCGCCTGTGACTGAAAAACTCCCAATACTTTCTGGATATCCTACACACTCCTTTTTCATGGCTTTGGCGTTCTATTTACCAAGAACATCACATCTGAAAACTAGACCCACAGTAACAATCATTCACCATCGTTAAGCATCATTAACCATTAAGCATCACTATTAACCATGGTTAAACCTCGTCACATCCCCTTCTTATGCATCTGATATCCTCCTTGTCAACCTCTGGCGCCTGGGAACTACCAATTGAGTATGGTGTGGCCTGCAGCTTTTAATGATCCTTCAAAGGCAAGTCGTTGGGTGTGGTTTATTGCCTTTACCACACTATCTATAAGGCACCACGTTGTTTGTTTTCCCGATAAAATATGCAGGTTCAGGAAGATTGGCATTGCTATATCAACCCAGTGATCTGGATGAAGTATAATCTTTCCCCAACTATTTCGGCATTTTGGGATACTCCAGTCCAATTCCCATCATTCATTGTATCTGTTGATAATTATCCACATTTCTGTTGCGGCGCCTCTGGGCACGCCAGGCGTCAAGTCCAGCAGAGAAGTCTTTCCAGGTCAAACCGTCTAATGAGGACACCTCTGGAGGAGTAGCAAATGGGGATGGTATATACATATATACACCAATTATATATGTATACTATACTGTACTATGCTGTCTATGTTTATATCTATACACACATTCAAACCGTATATAATATATATATATGATTATATATATATATATATCTATACGTATATATATATATATTACTGGCAACATGGTAAACAAAAATATATAGGTCTATGAGATCTATATATACGCAATGGGATACATTCACATATATATATATATTGCGTAAACACAAATGTTTTGCAATACTATCAGTGCAGCCGACAAACATTTGGTACAATGAATAATATATATATATATGTGATATGCTCACCCCCGCCCCAGCAGAACCTACCCTTTTTCTTATTCTTGCATTATTTTCACATCTGCCATCTAAAAAACGGCGAAGGTAGGTTCTGGTGGGGGAGGTTGACCATATATATATATAATGTATATGTATGTATGAATGAATGTATGAATGAATGAATGAATGAATGAATTCTATGAAATGTATGTAATGTATGTATGTATGTATTTATTTACTCATTTATGTATGTATGTAATTATCTATTTATTTATTCATTTATTCATTTATGTATGTGTGTATGTGTGTATGTGTGTATGTGTGTATGTGTGTATGTGTGTATGTGTGTATGTGTGTATGTGTGTATATGGATACATGGATATATGGATATATGTATATATGTATATATGTATATATGTATATAGGTATATAGGTATATATGTATACATGTATATATGTATATATGTATATATGTATACATGTAACTATGTATACATGTATATATGTATACATGTGTATATGTATATGTATGTATGTATACATGTATACACGTATACATGTATACATGTCTATATACATGTATACATGTATATATGTATAGATGTATACATGTATACACGTATATATGTATACGTGTATATATGTATATGTATGTATGTATACATGTATACATGTATATATGTGTAGATGTATACATGTATACACGTATATATGTATATATGTATATATGTATATATGTATATATGTATACATGTATACATGTATACATGTATACACCTATATATGTATACAGGGATATATATATATATATATATATATGTATATGTATGTATGTATGTATGTGTAGATGTATACATGTATACACGTATGTATGTATACATGTATATATGTATAGATGTATACATGTATACACGTATGTATGTATACATGTATATATGTATAGATGTATACATGTATACACGTATGTATGTATACATGTGTATATGTATAGATGTATACATGTATACACGTATGTATGTATACATGTATATATGTATAGATGTATACATGTATACACGTATGTATGTATACATGTATATATGTATAGATGTATACATGTATATGTAGATGTACATTAGAAATCAACCAACAAAAAAGGTAAAACGATGGCAGCCGTTTCACCCTGGCTGGTTTGATATTTCCACGTGCCTGGTGCGCCACAATGCCCAACTTCTGAGCTGCCTCAGCCATATGTATGTCATGTCATGTGTATACACATGCAGTATGTATCTATGTATATGTAAATATGACTATATATGACTATGTGTATATTTTTATATGATCTATCCATGTAATTATATAATATGTATATATATATATACACATTTACACATATGCATATATATTATATATATGTTATGTACTATATTATTATTACTATTATCATCATTATTGTTAATATAGGCCCTGGATGGCTCTGGAGGGGCCTCTAGTTGTCGAACCGCTCCAAATCGGAGGTCTCTGGAGGAAATAAAAGAACACGTACGCAGAATATCTATCTTTGTACACATGTATAAATGAAGTCCATATATGTGTACGTAGATATGTATGTACAAGATGTCTACAATATATATATACATAATACATATCATGTCAACCCTGGATTAATAAACCCCTAGGCTGTTTAATTGGGGGGGGGTACCATTTAAGTATTGGATTATGACTATTGGAGGAGTACCCCCCTAATTAATAAACCATGGTTTATTAATCCGGGGTTGACATTATTACATAAGATAGTGCCTTTCATTTTAGTCCTGACAGATCTATCAACAACCGCTAAACGAGTTGTGCATGTTGAAATACTTGGTAGATAGTAATGCCTGGAAGAGCTGGCGAACATGTGCATCCGATTGTCCCCCCCATCTTTCGTTGAGGACTTGGCCCATATCGACTGATTGTTCACATCTCCATATTTCTCTTGGTGAAATCTCCATTTCTGTTGGTTGTTTAACCCCCAGAAAAATACTCGTCATTTTACTGTCGCTGGTCGTTGGGAGGTCGGACCCTCACATTCAGCGCCCGGTCGTCGAAAAACAACATCTCGCGAAACTCGAGGCCTGGTGATTTCACACAGCTAGCTGGAAAATCCCAAGTTTTTCTGAGAAAATATAGGAAACATATGGGGAAAAATCATAGGACACATATCAGATAGGCTGATTTTCCAGCAAACCAGATTGATTACAGGAGGGTATCAGATTCAGTGAAAAGGCGCCAGAGGTTTCATTGGCACAATGTCATGAAGGATCCATCTGGGATTCTAGATAATTCTGGTATATGTTCAACTTGTTTATTTCTTTGCACAAAAAGTTGTGGGAAGTCCGTATCTATTGAATTGTTAGCAACTAGGAGGTTTACCAAGAACAAGGTGGGCTACACCAAGGAAATCTAATTCTTCCACAGGAATTCGCAACGATTGGGATAAGCATCATAACAAGTCAGGGTTGGAACTAAACCATCCGATATTGTTAGGAATGTGTTGAAAAAACACCACATGTTGGGAGGTTATGATTTTGGGATAGCAATAGATCTACAAAATGAATCATTGTGGGACTAAAACATCTACTTTTAGGGTTGCAACTACCTCTGTGCCAAACGCTCTATGATTTGAATCTAACACAAAAAATGCAGTAAAACCAATGGAAACCAATGTGCAAAGTGTTTCAACACACGTTTCCTAACAATGTTTTGTGTATAAAGGCGTTGTCCCACTTGACCCAAAAAGATCTTTTTCATGACCGTGGTGCAAGTGGGATAGGCCCCACCTTCAAAGATGGGGATCAAAAATGAGTCTGTTGTGCCACCATCCAAGTACTGTATCGCTCCAAATGTTCGGCCCCGGAAGCTTGTTTTTTCGAAATTTGAGGTTTCGGACGTTTGTACGCCGTTCATACTGGTTGTATCATTTGTCCTAAATGGACTTGAAGCTGCCAGGTACCTAGTCAACCTCATTGTCATGCGGTTAAAGCATCTGTTGAAATTACCTGGCTGCACCTGTGAAACCGTTTTGTATCTACAAAAGTTTGTGCAATCATCTTTGAACTACAAAACCATGTATTTTTTAAAGGTTGCTTTTAAAGCCTTGTAACCACTACGCATGCCACCATTCTGCAGTGGAAATTTCTTCCCAGATGTTAAAGCGCCAACAATGTAGAAAACACACGTAAAAGGCTACTAAATGGGTTTGTCTGAAAATAGGCTGCCCCAAAGTTGGATGGTTTATCATCATGTTCCCCAAATTTATATTCTGATATACTGTACCTATCTTTAAATGAACTCACATAGACCATATCTTTGCAGTGCTCAGTTCTGACCACCCACCAGGGCCGCATCCCCTATGGCAAAGATGTGTCACAAGCCATTTCACCTTTCAGCTGTTTCCCCTAGTCAAACAATGTCAAACATGGCTTGCTGGAAACTCCTCCATAGATATTAAGTTCGATTATCTTCCCAGCGGTAAACCCACATTTCGATCTGGATGCCCAGCTAGCCATGCTTGGTTTTTGGTTTGAGAAACCTATTAAATCGAATTGGACTGCCCCTAGAAATGGAAATCCCCTGAGAATTGGAGGTTTACAGCTGGTTTCACGTTGGATATGTTGGAATGGTTTCTCCCTAAACCCTAAACTCAATGCTCAATTGCCTGAGCCGTCAGCAATTTGTTTGAAATGAGCGGTCTTGCTGCCAGGGTAGATTGCCTCCGACTGCCGTTTTCGGAGCAAATCATCAACGGATCATGTTGTTGAGATGATCATGATGGAGGCTTGATTTACCTATTATATATATATCCATTGGGTGAATCGTGTTTCATATATCATGATATGTCACTATGATTCACTATGTAAGTTTTGATCAATTTATGAATTGTGTTTAGGATCGTTCATTGCACTGATGCGGCAATGGAGCATCCCCCAACCCCCATGTGACTGTTGTATATTCATTGAACCGGTATGTTCCCGGACATGTTCATCAACAAAACCCCTTGTCGTCTGAAACAACATCCCATTAATTTTGAGATAATTTGAGTAGTTTTGATTCAATAATCTTACTAGTGCTTAGTAATCTTAGTAGGGAATGGGGGAATGATCTACAATAACTACGTACAATCATCCCATTCCCCCATTCAATGGCCCCATTCCCTACGTTTAGTACCAGTAAGTAATTGAACAATAACACACCATCCTGCTTTGGGTATAAAATGTTGGCCATGCCAGGGCATACCACCATACAGGAGGGACAGCCGGTTTCAATTCGGCATTGAAACAAAAACAGCAAACCTGCTGTTTGTTTCAGAAAACATGTGGGCACCTGTTGGGTTCGGGACTAAGGGTAAAATCCCTAAACCAAACATCAAACATCATAATAAACAAACTAATATCACAAATTGATCAGGGTGACTCTCTTTGTGCCCCTTGGTTCAAAGCGATTCTTGGGTCGTTCAACGCCCCGGGAGGCGCCATGATCGACTTCTCAATGCCCCCAAAGCCTGCCAAGGTCACAACTTCCTGGTTGCATCTGGTTACCATGCCTGATCCTTCCATGTCCTTCCTGCATGTCCGTTTCGTTTAACGCTTTGCCGCTTTGCGTTGCGGTGCCTGCCCGGTCTTGGAGGAATCCCATGTGCTGGAGCAGAGAGGCGCACACTTTCTCCTGTCGTTCAGTGCTCACAAAATCACTGGGTTTCTGGGGCTTACTTTTGACTGATATCCACACTCAAGGGGACTCCGGGGACCACAGATTCTGGGCAAAGTGCACCATCCAGTGTATTGTATTATTCAATTTTGATTCCTAGCCACATGGATTCTAGCCGGTCCGCCCCAGTCGATGTTACTGGCAGCTCGCTCTCAACCACTGATCCAATCAATTGCTGCAGGTTTTGATGTCGGTGCTGAGGTCTTAAAGAGATGGTGAGTAAACGGTAAAGCATGGTAAAATATAGATACACACATAGTAAAACCCACTATGGTGATGACAAGATAACATAAGGAATTTGGATGTCTATACCTTACACCTCATTAAAGAACCACTCCTCGAACTTTGACATGAAACACCGATAGCCTGCGACAATGTTCAACATCTTTGGCTTCGAAAGGAAGTAGAATTTCGCGCATACGGTCAGAAAAACGGGGGTGCCCCATTCTACCCGCGTTTAGTCACCATATTCCCTGTAAACATGGCCACATTATGCCATATTACGCAATTTTCAGACACCAGCCAAAATCATATGGTTGGTTATGTCATGCTATGTATTCCATTATATCACCAGAATAACCCGATGACATTCCCATGATCTTCTTACCCAAACAGCCACCAACTGCCCTGTTGTCCTGTGAATTGGCGGATGCCACAGCGAGGCGCTGCCCTGAGCCTGGCGTTGAACACATGAGACCAGCGGAAGTCAGGTCCGCCACCCACCCCGGCGGCCCCCCGGCGCCTTTTAGATGCCGTACCTGCATTGATGTCACAGGTATCAAAAAGGAGAAGAGAAAAAAAATGGAATTTCGGTTTCAAGCCATCGCAAACGACTTCAGCCACCAGTTCTCATCCCATTTGGATAGGATGAAACCAACAGCTTTAACAGAAACGATCAACGCCACCTTTCGACATGCGCCTCTGACCGGTGACCACACTGAAATAAAGAATCAACATCCCCAGATAGACAGAGGTACTGTACCATATAAAACCATAGAAATGGGGGCAGATTCCCTTAAATTTAGCCCTTGCATAGGCCTTATATATGTATAATAATATATATATATATATTATATATATATCTCTATGTATATTATGGTAAGTACCTCCAATTGAGGTACCCGAAATGGCCCTACGACTGGGAGCGGTTCCGCGACTGATCATTTTGGGATATTTTGGGTATGGATCAAAACGACCGTACCCAGGAAAACACCAAGAATACATTGAGTATAGTAGGATAGAGTATAATATGATAGTATAATATAACCAAACATAACATAACATAATATGACATCACATCACATAAAATAATAAATAATACATGTATATATATATATATTTGCTGCACATATAAATGTTATAATAGCGCTATATCTCCATTTTGATGCTTGTAATGGTTAACGCCCAGTCCCAGTTCCCTTCGGCACAATCTCGGCCGCTTCTTTGAAGGGCTTCGCTACGGCGGCCTGGGTTGGGATGGAGTATCGTTTCTATTCGTTTCTATATTGTTTCTATCCTTCATATGGTTCATATCGTTTACATGGCTTACATAGGTCTATATAGGTTTATATAGGTTAATTTGTATGGATGGATGCATGGATGTGTGGATGTATGAGTGTAGGGCTGATGATGGGCCATAAAGCTACTATGAGGGGTTAGATGGGGTTTAACATGAGGATGAAATGCCTTATAAGTTAGTACAGGCTGTAACCTGCTACTTGTAGCTACTGAACCTGACTAATAAGTCTTATTATTAAGTAGGACCCATGTCATCCCATCAATCGAAGATCGAGGAATGGGGTGCATCATTGTAGCTGGAGCTCCAAACTTTGGCTTGAAGCTGTGAGTGACTGGCTTGAGCCGGTCAAGCCATGACTGGAACTGGTGGCACCCTTCACTGAGCCGTTTCAGAATCCCATGAAGTCTGCTAGTAAATACATACATATAATCATATGCCTATATATATACACATATCTCTATATAATTAAATATATGTAATTATATATAATTAAAGATATAATTAAATATATAATATATATATATATATTTGTATATATCTATCTATCTATCTAACTATCTAGCTAGCTATCTAGCTAGCTAGCTAGCTATATCTATATCTATATCTACTATCTATCTATATCTATATCTATCTATAACTATCTGTATCTATCTATATCTATCTATATCTATCTATATCTATATCTATCTATATATATATATCTATATCTATCTCTATATCTATCTCTATATCTATCTCTATATCTATCTCTTTATCTATCTATCTACCTATCTATCTATCTATCTGTCTGTCTGTCTGTCTGTCTATCTATCTAATCTATCTATCTATCTATCTATCTACCTATCTATCTATCTGTCTGTCTGTCTGTCTGTCTGTCTATCTATCTAATCTATCTATCTATCTATCTGTCTATCTGTCTATCTGTCTATCTGTCTATCTGTCTATCTGTCTATCTGTCTATCTGTCTATCTGTCTATCTGTCTATCTGTCTATCTGTCTATCTGTCTATC
>Ga0126342_10011583_pt1 | contig 15745 bp, 16 predicted proteins | sample Cyp1metagenome_FD_92528 | JGI IMG/M metagenome (GOLD analysis project Ga0126342, IMG submission 92528) | Coral microbial communities from Lord Howe Island, Old Settlement Bay, Australia - Cyphastrea 1 metagenome | ecosystem: Host-associated > Invertebrates > Cnidaria > Coral ...
GGGGGAAAGTGAAAATTCTTAGCTTGGGGAGCCCCCACGGGGGGAAACCACCCTTAGCCCCTCTCACGGACCGAAATAAACCTGCGGTGTGGGCGGCCACCCCACGCGAAGCGGGGTGAATATTGCCCATTTTGTTCCATGTTCCATGATTTACCTCTCCGACATGGTGATTGTTCCATAGCTATTGTGAAATGACCAGTCGGTGATTATCCACCACACCAGTCGGTTGAAGCTACCCACCCGACCTTCCCTTGTTCTGCTTGTCGAAGCAAACTGCAACCTCCGCAAAGCCGTGCTTGTAGTCCTGCACATGGCCAAAAGTTGTGGGACTGGTTTTGAGATGAATTGAAGTCATCTTGGATCATGGTCGCAAATAGGGACTGGGAATATAGATGGCTATAGATGACTATAGATGACCATAGATGACTATAGACTATAGACTGTAGATGACCATAGACAATTCAAAACCACCAGCCAAACATGGTACCCCATCCACTTCTCCAGCCGGGTCTTAGAAGGCGCTCAGGGTACTGAAATTCCATCCAGAAGACGCCATTGTCCTTCACCCCGATCTTGTGGCCAGTTGCTTTCAGCGCCTGCAAATGTTAAACACTGTGGCCATCTCTACTCTCTACTAGCCTCTGGAACACATACAAAAAACTATGGAAAATCAATGAAAATCACCCATTTTTAATCGGTAAATCAACTATCAATGGGCCATGTTCATGGCTATAGTTAAATTACCAGAGGGTAGCCCACCAGAGGTGTAAACCTGGAAAATTTCTGGTTGGCCCACGCATAGCATGCCGCTCCGAACATCAACCAGAATGCAATCGGATTTTCCTCCTCACCTATATTTCACGCCATGTGTGCATATATATATATATATATATATTTGTACATACATACATATATATATAATTATATAACTATATGCTTATATAATATATATATATATATGTATACATATATATAGCCATATATATAAATATGTGTATGTATGTATATATATATATAATATATATATAGAGAGAGAGAGATGTGTGTGTGTGTGCGTGTGTGCGTACATAACATGCGTCCATGCATAAGGGCGCACATTTAATATGCACAAGATTAATGATAAGAAGACAGTTTTTTAGATAGAATATAATAATAATTATAGTAACAACAATAATGTCAATAGTAACAATATACATATACCCTCCGGTTATTTAACATAGCCATGGAAAATGGCCCATTTATAGATGATGTTCCCATTAAAACCTCCATTTATCATGGATTTTCCAGATTTTCCATGGCTATGTTAAATAACCAGATGGTACATAGTGGTGCCCCATAGACAGGTAAGTTGGTTTATAACTACAATAAGTAGGACTTATGGTAGATATATCTATAGTTGATGGGGTTATAAACTAACTTATAACTGGGGGGGTACCACATTGTACAATAATGATAATATTCTTATGTTATGTGGATATGTTGTCACAGGTAGTAGCACTTCACATTGCTCTGCCCATCGTATTTTCCACGACGAAAAAATGATCGCCTCTGGATAGGCGTTCCAGGTCCTCAATGGCCATGGATGGCAGCCCGTGGCAGTCCCCCACATGGTGGATTAACCAATGGGCATCAGCAAATCCAGTATAGGTGCTATAAACCATTCCCAAATGGATGGTTTATAATTGTTTTACCCACATGATACTGTATCTGTTATGTTTACTAGTGAAATATCCCATTACCCTCTGGTATATTAACATAGACCCTGAACATGACCAATTTATAGTGGAAACTAGTCTTCCAACCCCTATCTGGCAGGGTCTATGTTAATTTACCAAAGGGTAACAGTTCGCCATGGGTTGTCAATGGCCCTAATCGAAATAGATGGTTTACTACTAGGTTTACCGTTCTGCAAAAAAAAATGGGTGGATTTTCCATGGCGAACTGTTAGTCATAACCAGATGGTAATGAGATATAATGAAATATAGTGAAATATGGTGAAAGATAATGAAAGATTATGAAATCTAATAAGATATTCATCCTCAGAAACCTGTGGAATGCGAATGAATCTGTTAGTTTTTTGAAGCCCAACTGCATTGACCTGGCACCATATCACCATCAATAACCGTTCCAAGTTCTTCCAAGTTTCTCTTTATCATCATCGTGCCACTTGCCCTTCCATTCCTGAGCCAACGTGGAGTCAACATGTCACGCTGACAACCCAGACCCTTCAAGTCTTCAAGGGAGCGCGCGGATGGTATTGCAGTCATACTGACTACTTCACTTTACCAAAGAAAAAAAATAGAAATCAATATCCAGTCCATTCCAGCCCCCGAAATCCAATTGCACATCCCACGCGTTTTTCGAGTTTCATTGGTCGCGTGAGGATTGCGCACGTGCATCAACTGCAGGGTAATGCTCTTGCCATTTCTTGTGATTGGCACATCAAGGAGGCGCAAAATGGTGTAGGCATGACCTGACCAAACGCCACCAGTCTTTGGCTGACGTGTCTGCCATGTCAACAATGGCATAGCATTATATAAATTGGGCACAAACTTTCCATACTTCGACAATCAGCTGGCAGTCTGTTTACAATCCCTGTTGGCAAAGATTATGCATCTACAGTATTAATCTCTAGCTACTGAAGTCCTAAAACCAACATGAACTAACTGTGGGGGCAGCACTACATTGATGGCACGTGTTGCCCCACCACGTCTCGCCTGCAATGATGCCCTGATAGTTGCCACGGCTTCCGCACGCAATGCTGTAGCCCTCCTTGTCCCAGGCCTGCAGTGCTGTTTGGTTGAACCCTGGCTCTTCCTTCGGCCCTTCTCCAAACATCGGAGGTTGTATACTTATATATATATATATATGTGTGTGTGCGTGTGCGCGCGCGCCACCAAAAAAGTTGATACTGTATATGTTTTCCCCAAGAACACTTTACTTTGAAAACACATGGATGCCATATCAATGCTAATAACATCTAGCAACCAAAATACAGTAAAACAATGCAAAATAAACATCTTGGAGAAAACATGTGTGAGCCTCAATGGGGCCCTGGATGGCCCTGGGGTTTGTTCATATCGCAGCTGTGATGCCTGCAACTTGGCCCAAAGGTCAGTGTCAGTGAGGTTGGTCATGTTGTCGCAGAGGGAGGAAGCATCCTGGTTCTTACAGTCACCGCTATAGGTCACAGATATCAATTCTTAAGGCCAAACCCCAGGAGTGGTCATAAGATGTCATAAGTTTTGGTGGCAACATGTGTTAAACATCCAAATCTTTGAGAATCTGATTTTGGCCCATGGTGAGCAAAAGGCCTTGACGGGGGAAATTAGAATCAAGATTGATTTTCGGATTGAGCCGGCTGCTCAAGCTGATGCTGTGAAATCCTGAGTTTCTGCGGGTCAACTTCTGCTCTGCATCGCCGATGTGGTTGGTAACTTTGAGCATCAATGAGTATCAATGAGTATCAAAAGATTTGTAAGTGTATAGACTGTATAGTTGGGGTTATATTATGTTATATTATAACCGCTGTTTTTCGGTAGGCTTATCATGGGTTATCCCCCTATAGGGTTCTTCCATGCATAGCTGTGTTTTAACTGTTTAACCTCTTCCTGAGTACCTGACCCTGCTGAAGTCCCTGCCAGTCCTGCCCAAAGAATTGCCATTTGGCATCCACTCCCTGCAGGCGCATGTAGACGGTGGCGTGGGCCAAATGGTTCTGGTCAGGACCAGTTATGATCCTCAGCCGGGCAGAAGCGGCTGTGGCCATGATGAAGCCATGGCACGGGGCCCCTATTTAGGGCCCCATTCCTGGCCGCGGCTTTGAAGGCCGGATCAAAGGGAACAAGGTCATCACAGGTCTGGAAAAAAACGAACCCTGGAGCACCCCTAGAGGCCATCACAAGCCACCACCACAACCAAGTCCAAGGGCAGCTAAGACGCCCATAAGGCTGGTGTCCAGATGTGTCCAGACTGATACCAACGCCTCAGTCCACACCCTCCGGCATTCTCTTCATACTCGTGGGTTGACAGCGGTTCCCAAGGACCCGTTCTTTCTTTGGTTATGGTTACAACTCACTAGTCACTAACTAGCCTGTCGGTGATGAGTGACGACCCTCAACCCTATTAAATCACATTGAAATCCAATTGAACCCCCATGAAATCACATTGAAACCCATTGAAATCACATTATGTCACATTGAAATCTCATTGAGAACCCATTGAAATCCGATTGAATTCGCATCGCACCCCATTAGATCCCATTAACTTCTATTAACTCCCATTGAAATCCTATTAAACCCCGTTGAAATCCCATTGAAATCCCATTGGAATCTCCTTCAAAATGGCCACTAAATCACCCAAAGCACTGATCGCGGGTTTGCCCGTCAGCATCTCCAGCGCCACAGCCTCAAAGCCTCCGTCCAGGCGATAGTAGGCCTGGGCGCCGGCAAGCAATACATTTGAAAACCCCTTTGAAATCACATTACATTCATGTTTTCAAATAAATGAAAGAATTAAACTTATTAAACATATTTCAAAGTCAGAAGGGTGCTGACTTAAAAAGAAAGAACGTTTAAAAAAGGCGTCAAAAAGTCATGATTTCAGGATATTTCAGGAATCCTCATTGGGGGCCCCTTTAAAAATCTCCTCCCGGCCAGACATTGAACGTCGCACCTTCACCAGCTTGGCGCAGGCTTTCTCCAAGAGACAAGGCCAGAACTCGTTCCTGAACGCTGAGCGAAAGGCTTCTAATATCTCCTACGGAGGTTTGCGTTTTGGGGGTACCCCCAATAGCTGGATGGTTTAAGATAAACAAATATGGAAAATCCCCATGAAAATGGATGATAGACCCTGCCAGATAGGGCTTTGAAGATGAGTGAAACCACTCAAAATTGGCAATGTTCAGGGTCGATGTTAATTTACCAGAGGGGCAACTAGGGCTTATGGTAGACATATAAAGTTAGTCACTGGAGTTTATAAATCTACAAACATCTACAAACATCTACAAACATCTACAAACATCTACCTGGGCCCCACGTTGTGTACCTGGAAATGGTGGATTTACCTCCTATTGATGGTAACTTTGAAGGGAGAAATGATGGTAAACCACTCGGTTTGGAGTTTATACATGAATTTATCCACTATCCACTATAGTAGAGGTGATTATCCAATGGTATAGTGGATACTATAGTAGTATACTATCCACTATAGTTGAATTATCCACTATAGTATCCAATGGTGGTTTTTCTCAACGATCGAGGAGGTGATTTATCATGATCCAATGATCCTTGGAGATTTAACTCGGAAAGCCAAGCGGATACTGTGGATGCGGCAAAGCGAATTTCATAACCTCGAGTTTTAGAGGTTTCCTTCTCACCCATGTCTGGTGAAATTTGTTATTGTAGGTTAAGCTGGCTATTGAGCCTACTACATTACCATTAAAAACCCCCAATCTCGAAATCCCCAAAGAATACTCAGCCATAAAAGAAAGCCTGGGGAATGCTTTGTTGTTTCAAACGATGAAGGTGCCTAATATATCCTAAAGTTCGCGATTCTATGGTTTTTGCATCTTTTGACAATCGTCCAGATTTTTTTTTGGGAAGGGGTATTCGGTGCCTCAAATCAGTGGCCATTTCAGGAACCTAAATTGGAGGTATCTACCATATATAGTATAAGTTCTATGTAATAAGGGCTATGTGATACCCGCAAAATATGGCTTTATGTGGTACTACCTCCAGTTTAGGTACCTGAAATGGTCAAAATTCCATGTTCATCCTCCATTTTCTATGTGAAATTACCAGAGGTTACAGATGAGATCTTCGAGAAAATCAACCTGTCTTGAGGTCGCTAACCCAGAGACATCCAACTCAGGATCAGCTGCAGGTCCAAGTTTCTCTTTGGTTGGCTTCGCGAAGCATGGCGTGCCATACCTGAGACCAAATTTGAACCGGTTTTTGATTTTTTGAAATCAAGAAAAAATGTGGGCTATCATGGGGATTGACCCCTGTGATATAATGGGAGACGTTGCATTTGTCTTTGCGGAAAATATGAGAAAATGATGATTGAAACGGCGACACTTCGGGGCACAGACACGCCCAGTTCCACACGACCAATGAAAACCATGCGTTTTACTATGCAACGTGGTCCTCAAAAGTCTTGATGTTTGTCGCACAATATTCATCGATATTCAAGTGATGTGTCTTGTAGCGATAAAGGCCCTGAATAGACAAAGCACTTGGTTTCAAGACAGGTCCCACAAAAACACGTGGCAAATGAGTCAAGATCCAAAGTTTCAGTTACAGGTTGCCAACAGGCCCTTGGGTTCAACAGAAGAAACATCTCAGGTCTACTGCCTTGATCAGGCAAACATTTCAAAAACCCAAGACCAAAATGGGAGTGGGACTAACATTTGGGGATGAGATGGGATGAGTCAAGCCACGCGCCAGGCCGTTGCCAGTATGGAATGCGATCATCAATAGTAATCACCTGGCTGTACCGCCCAGAAAGTATACCACGCTCATGACGGCAGTGAGGATTCAGTGATGATTCAAGGATGGTTCGATGTTGGTTTGATGATGATTTAATGATGTTTCAATGATGATTCGATAATGATTCGATTATGATTCAATGATTCAATGTTGGTTCGATGATGATTTAATGATGATTCAATGATGATTCAATGATGATTCAATGATGACTCAGTGATGTTTCAATGATGATTCGATGATGATTCCAGGGTGGTTCAATGATGATTCAATGATAAACATCCCATGGAAAAATTTGAAACAATGGGCAGAAAGCGATTTTTCACACGCCACCTTCCACTCCTCCGCGTGAGGGCAGTAGAGCCTGATGTCATACCTCCCATCCTGGGGCAGCAAGGCTACACCCGGTTTCAGAGATCTGGGCAAACCTGAAGTAACTTGGGAATAATCATTTGGAGAAATGGAAAAACACTCCGAAGTAAGTCCTAAACTTGAAAAATATTTTCTGGGGATGGTTTTCAAAACACTAAACGTCATTTTATGATATTTTATAATGATGTCGTTGTGGGTTCGCTGTATGCAATATGCGCAGGAAAATGTTGGATATGATGTGGCGAATGTTGGCGCGAGTTTCGTGTAGCACCTTGAACTCCGGCTATCAGATGGTTGGTGATCAAAATTCCTTTTTCCGGGAACGGCCATTCTTCGCGAATAAAAAAAATATTTCGCGAATCTTTCGCGAACTTCATGTTTTTTCGCGGAAAGCATGTTGAGCAACAACTCCTCTTATGAAGATTCATTCATCACCTGCCAAATCACACAAAATTATCAAAACACGCAGCTAGCATCACAGAATCCCCTTCTCAGGACAAGTTGTTGCTGATTAGGCAATTTTTGGCAAGGCTTCTGGGCCACCTCCCTTCAAAATGCACTTTGACTTTTGCCCACTCTTTCGCAGAACTTTCGCGAAACTGTGCAAAGCCTCACATTTTTGGAAGCTTGGCTGCTGCATTTGGAGATTGTTTCTTGAGACTTCAGAAAGCAAAGTTCGGCAGTACCAGCGGCAGGTGCAAGGAGATGCTTCAAGACCATGGTATTTGGCTCAGCTTCGGAAGCTTGGCTGCTACCTATGGAGCGGTGCCATTCTCCTGCTGGACCCCAGGCGGCAGGAAGTGGTAGCCCTTAACAAGCTGTAATGTATACAGGTTACAATGATAATGATTGATTCATAATATCCAACTTTCTGGAAACTTTCGCAAAATAAAAATGCTCTTTCGCGAACTCGAAAAAAACTTTCGCGAGGGTTTCCAACATAACATGCACGGCTTTCGCAATTAAAACTCCTTACATGGACCTTTAGATCGATTACCATTTATATGTACATGTATGTATACTAGTGAATTACAACATTTCACCAACCTGAATTAAGGACAATCCTCTTCCCTTTGGCCGGTCACCCCATGAGAGGATGGTTCCCCTTATTAACCATGATTCCAGTAAGGTCACCGTGTTGTCACTATATACTCTGAGATTCTAGCCTTTGGCCCTCTGTTTGCCAACCCATCATTTGAAGACTTGATGGAAGGAAAAAAAAAGCACAGGACCTCCTAAAATTGAATCTAAAAGCATCTAAAACACCACGACATTAGTCTATTTCGAAAATGCACAGAATATTAGTATACATACAGATCACTTCACTCCATACTCCATACATATAATGTGGGTAAAACAATTTCATAAACCATCCCCCAAATCACCATTTTTATAGGAGGTATAAACCATTCCCAAATGGTACGTCTATTATTATGTTGCCCGCATTATACAACATGTATATACCATATATATATATGTGTGACTGTACAATATAATATATATATATATTATGTAATTTACATTATACATTTTATATACATTATATATATAATATATATATATATATCTATCACCTCATTGAAGGATTCCAGCAGCTGCAGCCTCAGTGAGCTCGTGCTGCTTGAAGAGGGAGCGCACACGGTCCGGGTACTCGGCCAGGGCGCTGAAGGAGGAGACCAACCAGCAGTCACCTGGGCCACTGGGGATATATCAATATATACTATGCACATATCATATTACCATGATATGTTTTAAAAAAAAAATGTATTAAATTATATCATATAATGTATGTATACCATACAAGATATCACATATATTTATTTATTCATTTATTCATTGTATAATATATATATATATATATTAGATGTGGCATTACACTCAAGAATCCATCAAATGTAGGGAAAATCTTCAGTGAAGGAGGGGATACCATCAGTGTTTTTGCCTTGGATGACTCTCATTGAATCCGTCGGTCATGCCACTATTGGCCCGCCCTGGAGCCCTGGAGATTTCATGAGATTTCACCATCGGTCAACCCTGAGCACCAACTAGTCACTAAATGACTGGCCATTTTGGGCTGTGTAAAAGCATACCAAATCGGTTGTTTTTCGTGGGTTTCCAAGAGTAAGAGGCATTTTTTCCGCCGAACAAGTGGTATGGAATTTCATCCAAACGACTCGCAACCCAGAAATCCTCGTAACAGAACTCGCAGGGTGAAGAAATCAATCATGGCAATGCAAAATCACAGCTGAAAGTAGACGATTTGCAGGGCTGCCAACACCCCACATAGCAGAGGAACTAGGTATGTAAAGAGGCAAAAATGACAAATGTACCCTTCTAGTGACAGTAGTTATGATTCACCAAAAAAAGCTTAGCGCATTCCTGTTACACTATGATTTATCTCTAGAATTGTCAGATTTTAGGAAGAGACGAGTTGCCCAAGTAGCCCTGCTGGATGTCACGGGGAGAGACGTGCCTCGGAAATTGAAAAATGTGGGTTTCCCCCAAACGACAGGTTGACTAAGGAGATTGATCATAATGGGATTTTGGGGCACCATATTTTCAGGCAAATCCATGAGCGATAACATTTGAAACATAATTTGACAATTTGACAGCTTGGAATGATACATTTCCATGGCTCACACTGACAGCGCCAGCAAGCCAAAGGGACTTGAAAAGGCATGGCTCACCAGTCACACCGTAGAGCTTGTACTTGGTGGCGTTCTTTCCAACCCTCAGCTGCTGCAAAAATCCATGTCCGACCCCGGGCTTGGGGATAGGTCAGAGAGTTTTGGTGGGTCATTGCTTGAAAAGCAACATCAAAGGTCATTTTAGTATATTTCAGTGACTTTCTCTCCCAATTCTTAAATACACCGATGGTAATTATTCTTAGCGATTCATTATATACAAATACCATCAAATACCACCAGTCTGGCGACCAATTTAGCAAACTTTTGGTCTCAGGAACAATCATGTTCATGCATATAGCAATCCCTAGAAAGATAGAAACGTAAATCGAATCTTGCTAAAATATGCTGCATTAATAATGGCAAATTACTAATTCCATGACGTGTTTTTTACAGCCCAGGGGCATTTCCACCGGGCGAACCCAACCAGGCACGACCAGCTTCAGCATGTCCTGAAGCGAGACGTCAATGGGGATCCTGAGGCCAAAAATTACCTGTTTTATTCAAACCACAATATAGTTCAGATACGCTCTGGTAAACTACCATAATTATGGGAAATCACCATTTTATAGCTGGGTAAATCAACTCTCAATGGGCCATTTTCAATAGGAAACTGTTTGTTGACCAGAGGCTATCCGGTTTACCCTGCCAGATCCTCCCAGCCCACCTGCAGGTACTTGCCAACATTGGGATTGGCAGCATCTCCTTCGGCTTCCATCCCCAGCTCATGCAAGTGCTGAGTTGAGATTTTTGGAGATCAATCCTGAATGGTAGAATATGATATATCTATATATATATATCATATATATAGATATAATGCAATGTACTGTAATATTATATTGCATATATATATATTATGTTTTTTTTAACAATATGACATACCAACAAATGCGCTTACAATCACTTAGACATGTTTCGGAACAATCTGTGAAGATTCCCTCGCTGCCAGCTTCGCCTGTCACTCCACCAATGCTCTCTGAGGATGCTGGGAAGTCCTTGTCCACAAAAGTGCCTGAATCTTGGACCAAAGAAACGGGGTTGGTTTTCATAAGGTTGGGGATACCCCAAAATGGATGGTTTATGATAAAGCCATTGAAATGGAAGATTTTGCCCCCCCGCCCACCCCATTTATGGAAACCCTCAAATGTGTCTCCTAGTGTAACAGTTGTCAAGCACTACCCCACAGGAGAAAAAAAAAACATGGAGTGCTGATGTCACCCGTGATCCCCTCCTCCCCCCAAAAAAAAAACACATAAGGACACTCACATAATGACACTCACATCTCAGATCATCTTCGCCATTAGTTTCCAGGGCAGCATCATCCAATAATGTCCAAATTCAAAGATCATCCATTGCCTCATCCCCATGATACCAGGAGAACGTTTCCCCATCATTTTTGGGTGTTTTTCTTGGAGTAACCTCCAAATCCCGGCCCTGCGACCTCCAGGTGCTGCTTTCTGCTCAATGGCCTTGCAGGACACCCACTGCGGCATTTCTAGCGGTGGCTCCGGCTGAGGCTGAAGCCTGGGCGCGAAGATGATCGCCCTCTGGGAATTCAACAGAACTATGGAAAATCACCATGTGTTGATCGAAAATCACCATGTTTTAATGGAAAATCACCATGTTTTAATAGAACATCACCATGTTTTAATGGAAAATCACCATGTGTTGATCGAAAATCGCCATGTTTTAATGGAAAATTACCATGTGTTGATCGAAAATCACCATGTTTTAATGGAAAATCACCATGCTTTAATAGAAAATCACCATGTTTTAATGGAAAATCACCATGCTTTAATAGAAAATCACCATGTTTTAATGGAAAATCACCATGTTTTAATTGAAAATCACCATGCGTTGATCGAAAATCACTATGCTTTGATCGAAAAACACCATGTGCGAATGGAAAATAACCATGTTTTGATGGAAAAACACCCTTCTTTAATAGGTAGATCAGATCAGTCAAATCATCTATCTATGGGCCATTCTCAATAGCTATGTTGTTTTTTCCCAGCCATACCCCGCAATGAGACTAGTCATGGTCCACAAGCGTAGGCGTAGCCTCAGGTCCGTGGTGCGGCTTAACATGTTCTAGGTATGGCTTCATTATATATCCGCATATCTTCTACTGTAATTTCAATGCATTTGAAACCACGAAGGATATGTTCGAAATTGCATTTGACGTTCGCATTCGTGGCCTTCTGGTACGGCAAGAGCTATGTTAAAGTACTGGAGGGTATTGTATACAGTATGTCACAATCGTCGTCGTTGTCGTCGGCGTCGTCGTCATCGTTGTTCGATATTGTCATCGTTCATGGTCATCATGACTATTCATTATCATAATAAGCTATTACTAAGTAACTTACTAGTGCCATTCACTACGCTTTCTCTGATCATTCTGCATTGTTTTTGCATCTTTGATTTCTAATCCGTGTGTACTTATGCCCTTAAAAAAACATCTTCACCAACCTGGGGGAACTGATCTCCGGTATTACATCCCTAATTACATCCCAAAAAAAAACACGGTTTTTGATGGTTGAATCACCCACCATGTTTCATGCTTTCCTAAAATATCCTAAAATGATGGTACCTCACAACAATCACCAAAATCATAGCATTTTAGATCATTTTAGTATTGAAACATATTGAAACCCATCATTGTTTCCTATGGCTGTCTTGGGGATCCCCCATGAGCTTCGTTTCATGGTGAACATCTCCACCTCAAAAAAAACATGCCGAGGAACTGCCTCAAATGCATTGGGTTCGCCGGGTTTCCCTTGACTGTCTTGAACTCTGCGGCATCGGCAGCGGCACTGCTGCAAGCTCCTTGGAAGCGGAAATGCTGGGAAAATCATGAGGAAATCATCGGAGATGCCATGGAGAATAGCTATTCTTTATGATTTTTGAAGGGAAAAACCATGGGAAAATATAAAGTCTAGATTCTATACGGATTAATATGGGATGTCACTGATATAACATGATATAACTCCCAACAATCAGTTCGATGGCTAGCTGGGAAATCCCAACTCACTAAGTGGAGGTTTCTGATGGATTTTCCAGTCATGTTTGACGTCCAAAGGAGGTACTTGGATCCATAGGGATCATTGTCGAAATGGGAATAATGCCGTTTTTAACGTAACTCCGTGAAAAAAGAACGGCCATCTGTGACGGTTTTAGTTTAGTAGGATTGTGCTCTTCTATTTTTGGGGGGTGCCATTCATTCAGGTTTCAAACATTGATGCAGTTGCTCGTTTATTTGCATTGTGTGCGGAAATGTTGAAATGTATATATATATATATGTATATAAAACATATTTGGTATACCCTACCTAGACTGTACATCTTCCTTCGTGGTATCTTCGACTGCAGCCAACTAGCTGCGTAAATTTGCAGATGATGGTGTTGCGCGGTGAATCTCTCTGCAGTGATGGGGCCCTACCAGTTATAAGTGGGTTTGCAACCCAATTTGACTACTACCTCTCTCCCTCTCTCCATCGCCAACTCCATTTACAGTACTTTCTACCTCCTGATTGGAGGCATGTCTAACCCCAGCATACAACGTATGTATGTATGTACGTATGTACGTACGTACGTACGTATGCTTATGTATGCTTAGGTATGCTTATGTATGCTTATGTGTGCTTATGCATGCTTATGTGTGTTTATGTATGCTTATGCATGCTTATGTATGCTTATGGGTGTTTAGGTATGTTTATGGGTGTTTAGGTATGCTTATGCATGCTTATGTGTGCTTATGTGTGCTTATGTGTGCTTATGTGTGCTTATGTGTGCTTATCATGCTACGGTGTGGTAACTCTGAAGGGACCAATTACTGTACGGTTCAAACCTGCAGCGCTGAATGAAACAAATCCAAGAATCCCATAGCGCTTCTTCGGGTTGTGCGTCACTTAAAAGAGGCACGGCAGATTGCGGCTTGAGCCAAAACGCGACTCGGTGGGGGAAACCTCGCGGGATGCTCCGATATTTACCAACCTATGGATATTTACATATATAAATAAGCATATATGTGTATATATAGTATGTATACAAATACTTGTACATTATATAATATATCTATATAAATATATTTGTATAATTAATTTGCGTGTGTATCAATATTATGCAATATCCTGGGTTTTTTCAACAGCAGCAATCTGTTCCATTCCGGGTCTGATGGGGTCACCGCTCATCCGGCCATTCGCAATCATATTGCCATGAAGATTCAATGGTTAAAAGCTAAAAACTCACATGGAAGCCTTAAAATTCATAGGAGCTCTCCATGATGAGAGGAAAACATCTTAAAGATTGTTGGTTATTCATATCATACCCCATGACATTCCAGCATATCCATACTATAGCATACTATAGCCGTTTATATTTAAGCATCCTATATCCCAATCCAGACTGTTCCCATCTTGCGCAAAGCGAACTGCTCACAAGCGGTTCCCGCTCCTGCAAACGGTAGGAGCTGGCAATGTTGACCACCAAGGCATCAAACCTTAAGTGTCAACATGTGTCAACCTCTCAACTGCTGCCGCAGATGGGACATGGCTCGCAAGGTACTAGTGAACAAAAGATGTGAACGACGTTATATAGATAGGAATAAACATCAACACATTGATTTCATATATTATTCTGTGATTGTGGCTAGCAACACGGGTGACATATAAGATCAACAAATCAATGAATGATATGTCAAACAGAAGTATATGCCCTTTGGGGATCTCTTGGGAATAGTTATCCCAATCCTGGACATAATTACAGTGATGTCGCAGTGAAGTCGTTATAATTTATCCAGATTCCATATGTATATATTTAGACATACATATGTATATGATTATATATATATATGTGTGTATCTATCTATATCTATATCTGTATGTATATGTATATGTGTAGATGTATATTTGTATATGTATATTTGTATATGTATATATATATATGTATATATATATATATATCATATGTGTATATGTGTCCATATGTGTATCTATATATATATATCTGTGTGTGTGCGTGCGTATGTATGTGTATATATATATGCATCCCCAGCAAATCCCATTAAATCCTATTCAAATCCCAGGATTTGTTCTGTTAAATCCGATCAAATCCCAGACAGAACTTCCAGGATTTGTTTTACTCCCATTGGCCCATACCCTCTGGTAAACAGCCACATAACTATGGAAAATCACCATTTTCAATGGGAAAATCCACTATTTCTATGGCCATTTTCAATAGCTATTTTGACATAACCAGAGGGTATCCCCCGTATCAGTTCTCCCCATGTCCCCATGGTTTTTCCCCGTTGCGGAACGCCGTTGTCCCGTTCTCCCAAGGCGCTGATCCAAGATGATGTCCATCCACGTGGAGCCCCCGAAGCCCATGACGGCGGCGTTGAACAAAAACATCTCGCGGAAGGTCGTGGGCACCTGAAAAAAACACAGGTGCCAACAACAACCAATATATAGTGCTCTACATATACATATACCATCTGGTTATTTAACATAGCCATGGAAAATGGCCCATTTATAGATGGTTTACCTGGATTTACCTATTAAAAATGGTGATTTTCCATGGCTATGTTAAATAACCACAGGGTAAATAGAAATACTTACATAATCTTACATATACAATTCACGACATCGTGAATTGTAGAGCTAAAACCCTGGACATTCCCGTACAAAATGACTGTAGCAACATATTTTCAAATGGTTTTGCTGGAGATCGAAAACGGCTTTTGGATTTGTGACTGCTGTAAGGGTCTTCGAAAACTCGTTTTCCAAAACCCCTCTTTGAGCTCTTTTTAAGCATCTTCAGTTTCCTCCACATAGAATAGTGAAGTTGGGACTTGGAGTTTGGGCGAATGCCTGCGCCTAATATGACGTAATATTAGAGCACTATAACTAATGGCATATCAACTAATAGAATATTACAACCAAAAATATAATCAGTAATATTCCATTGTAATAACTATAGTCAATAGAATATCTATAGTTGTATCAGGATATAAAACTATATAAGTGTATATAGTTTAATAGTGCCTGTTATGACAGGGAAATTATTATGGTGCCAATATAACAGGGAAAACCTGAGAAGGGGGGAACGAAAGCCAGCATCCCATCTACCCCTATTTTCCACCATACTTTTCACCCAGAGACTCTTCAATACATTTCACCCATATACTTTTCACCCAGAGATTTTTCAC
>Ga0126342_10011584_pt1 | contig 15745 bp, 17 predicted proteins | sample Cyp1metagenome_FD_92528 | JGI IMG/M metagenome (GOLD analysis project Ga0126342, IMG submission 92528) | Coral microbial communities from Lord Howe Island, Old Settlement Bay, Australia - Cyphastrea 1 metagenome | ecosystem: Host-associated > Invertebrates > Cnidaria > Coral ...
ATATATATGTATATATATATATATATATATATATATATATATATATATAATATATATATATATATATATATGTATACATTTATATATATATATATATATATGTATACATGTATATATATATATATATATAAATATGTATATATATGTGTAAATATATATATGTATATATTATATGTATATCTACATGTATATACAGATGTATATATAGATAGATAGATAGATAGAAAGATAGATAGATAGATCGATAGATAGATAGATAGATGGGTAGATGGATGGATGGATAGATAGATAGACAGATAGATAGGTAGATGGATGGATAGATAGATATGTATGTATCTATATGTGTACGCACATACATACATATATATATATATGTAGTAAATAGGATGTAGATACATAGCACATGTATATATGACTATAGGTAGCACGTAGGTACTTTGAGGGCGTATGTGTGCTACGTATGTCGTCTAAAAGGTAGCATGCACCTAGTAAATGCGAGGCTGGCAATCAGAAATGCTGCAAAGACCTAGCAAATACAAGGCTGGACCTCAGAAATGCTGCCGATAGCTTGCAAATAGAAGGGAAGGGGGTGCTACCTGGGGACCCATCCCATGGGAACACGGGACATGGGACCATATATAGCTCCGACATGCTGCAAATAGGAAGGAAACAGCCCTAGGCGAACAAAAAGAAATACCTAAAACAAACGCCAAAAAAACAAAAGCCACGAAAGCATCCCCAAACAAGTGAAGAACTCCTTAATACAATAACATAATATATATATAACGTATATATATATATATATAATTACATATATATATATATCCTCAGTTGCAGAACCACTATGGCACGCTGGAATTGACATGGCACGCAAACGGGAAGGAACAGGACTGCCTACTGGTACGCAATTTGAGTGAACCAATTTAACGTATCTCTTGACATTTCGCAAGGAGGACGCCATGTGCAAGCTACGCACATCCCCATGGACGACTTGGAACCACTGGAGTCCATACCGATGGAGGAACCAACAGACTTGCGGGCAATAAAATAACGAGCTCGTACGAGTACAGCTGGTGCCTTCCAACCAGTTCCACCCTGCGAAAACAACGAACTACACTAGCATGATTTGAACTGCTGTCTAAACCCGAGCTGGTTATTTCACCAAAGCATACCAAAGCCTTCAGAACATTTCAGAACTACCATCGTCAAATCTCATTAAAGTTTCATTGGGTTTGAGCCTTCTAGTGCCAGAGTCTTTGAGAATCTGCAGTGACCATCAGTGACGTTTTTTAAGCGCTTCAGGATTCTGGCCACTCTTCAAACTGAGCTTTCACTGAGAAGTTGAGAAGCCTCACAATTTCTAGACATGCCCAGAATCTAAACAAGCTTCTACTGGTAGTAAGCGCAGAACGAAAACGAAAGGGCAACGTCCTTCGTCAATCTCAATGTCAGCAATGAGCAAGACCAATTGAGACCACTGTCCTGTCTTCCAACCCGGTTCAGAAAAGACAAGCACAGAGAGGGACAGATCCCAAATAGTGGGAAGGTATGCCGCTTGAGCTGATCTTCTGATTTGAAGCTGCAGAGAAAATTACCTTGACCGCCTAGACCCGAATGATCTGAATGTCAATTTTGAAAGCGCCAGAGTCTTCTCTTGCCTGAACCTGCTCCACGTTGATGCCACCACTCACTCCTTGGCTTTTACATTCCCCGCATCAATAATCTGCTAGACTAAATTAGCACCTCCCTTATGTACAGTAGAACTCATTCTGTTGCTGGGAGAATGGCCACTGGAAGGACTGGAATTTCATGGCGTACTTGAGGATATCGCCTTCAGATGGCAGGGTGCACTCTACGTGTCTCTGTCAAGGTCTTCCAGAACAGTTTTCCGTCGGTACTGTGACACCTGCATGCGAAAGGCGAAATTGACCAGGTGTGTAGCAGCTGTCAGCTGTAGCACTGGCAGGTTCTGGCCCCATAAGCGCCTATACCCGGCGTGTCCCATAGCAACATGAAGATGGACACAGGCACTAGCCTAAGTTTCAGTGGGCAAATGGGCAATACACAAGACTGCTCGCAACAGCGCTGCAGTGCAATACTTCCAGGTATCAAGTTTCCATTTCCCATTCAGTATATATATATATATTATATGTGTATATATATATATAAATATGTATATATATATATAAATATGTCCGGAGTCGTAGAGTCTGGATTGTACTATCAAATATTGTGACTCTGTCTTCCACCGAAGGCGTGGCTAGGTATGCTAAGTCGTGTACACAAGGGATAAAATCTGGGAAAACCCAGTACTTACCAGAAGCACCAGCAAGTCCCAAGCCAGTCCTGCTGACCTAGGCTCGCGCAATGCTCGAACAGCTGTCATCTTTGGCAAACAGTCATCTTGGCTAACTAGAGGTTGAGAATTGTTGACATCTGGACTTGAGGCGTAAGCGGGTCTGTCATTTGACGGAAATCAGAGGCTCCAACCTTGCTCGAATGCCCCTGCTGTAGGGGTAAGTGTCTAAACCCCTTGGCCTCAAAATGTCCGAACCAGGCTGTATATTTTGTTATCTACTTCGTTATTATCTTTCTTGGGTAAGAGCCAGTTTCATGCACCGAAAATGTAATTTTGAGGGTTATCAAAACGCTTCATTTTTGGATGTAAACCAGGTACACTGTTTTGACTGTTGACCGACAGCCGTATCATCTTCTGCTGGCAAAGAGTGACTGTCAAAACAATTTGCAAACAACACGCACCCCAAACTACAGCAAAAGTTCCCCCCATCCAAGAGTCCCTTGGCCCATGGATTGATGCCACTTCACTTGTCGAAGTTATCAGGGGGAGAAACCGGGAGATACAGAAGAAGACAGGCGACACGGAAACAAGCTCAGAAGCGTCGCAATATCCTAAACCCTGGGCTTGTGACCATTATTACGATAGACATCGATAGACCAATATAGACCAAATCATATGCCATTGAAACGGCCCGGAGAAGAGCATTCCTGCTTCCCAACGTGTGTTGTTGCTGCATCCTCTTGTCATCCTGCTTCGCACTACAAGTAGTATTTCTTAGCACTTCACATCTGACAAGTAAAAGATCTGCCATGATGTTTGCTCCACGATGATGTGCATGTATATACAAATAGACACAACATATTATATAATAATATAATAATATATATATATATGTGAGATATTGTATGATATGCAAATCTGTGGCTTCCGACCCAGCCGGAAGCAGCGCCAGCAGCACTTGCTGCTGCACAGCAAAGTGCGCTTATTGCAACTCTTTGGCCCTGGCAAAAGCTGGGCTGCTCGCGAGACAGAAAGGGCGCCACTATGCCGCACTGCCAGAGACACTGCTCGAGAGACTGCCAAAGACACACCAAACTTGTTGCTGGATGTTCCTTGTGCAACGGTTTCCTACCACCATGTCATCAGCCAGATTTGGCATGATTCGTCCACCCTCAATTTTGTCAATATCAGGAATACATTGAGATCCCGCCTTGTCAGTGCTCCAGTTCTTAAAATATGCAATCAAACAGTAGGCAAACACAGCGGTGAAGGCCTGGCAAAACGATAACCTGAACCCATGAGTATGACTACTGCAGTGACAAGGAAGTGCCTTCATACCGAAAATGCGTGAAAACTATTCAACGCATATTGCAACCGAGATAGGATGTGCAGGAGTCATGTCCAGGCTGTCCTCAAATGACACTAGCATAGACCACCATGGCATAAAAATCCACAAACCAGGGAATCACATGGAATTCCCAAGCCCCTGGACCTAAGGGGAAGGGGGGTCGGGGGGAGTAGGATTTCTTTTTGCTGTCCCAACCATGCATTTCGGCCACGAAACCTATCGCTTCTAGAGTGTGGCGAGTCCTGGCTACTTTTCAATCATTTCCTCTCTTGTAGTTTTAAGCGAGGCGGTGCCCTATCCAATAAGGCGCGAAGCTTTGCCTTGCCCAAAATGCGTTTGCCTTGCTTAAAACAACTGGTTTTAAGCGAGGCGCTGCCTGTCCATGTTTTGCAATTTTTGGAGGTTTGGGGAGGAGAGGCTCAGAGGAGTGGAAGGAGAGGAGACGAGATGAAAGGAAAAGGAGAAGTAGTGTATCAATGTGTATCAGTGAAAATCAACCGGTTAAACCAACCTACCAAAAAAGAGAGAAATTCAAAAAGCCATTGCAAAATGAGTTCCCCCCCTTCCATCTCCAAATCAGGGTTAGGGGGATGAATTTTCAAAAACTAGTGACTAGAGACCCTTACGATCAAAAAGGCAGGCCTAGAGATGTATATAGATTGATTGCCTCGTTAATTGCTTGTCGATTGGCTTCTTGCTTGAAGAATGGATGGTTTTAGCATTTCTGAGTGATCCAGTCGCTGAATGTCGCAGAGTGATTGCGAGTGTCATTTATTGAGGCACTGAATCGTTGGGTGATCGGGTGAGTGCGTGACAGAATAGAACCCTCAACTACAGTTCAGTATTGCGTACAGTTGCTGAAGCAAGCTTGCGAGCGAAAGGTTCAGTTTTTTTTTGGTTATGTTTTGTTCACAAGTATGCAAACTGAGTGAATGATCATTGACGGTGATGGGGTTGATTGAGAGGAAGGCAAAATATTTGCATGCGCAGCATGTTGTTTCGTGTCTGGTGGGGAAGTTTCCAAGCGCAGGGAAGGGTTTGCGTAGAAACATGGGATTGGAATAGGGGTTGGAGGGGCATGAAAGGGGAGGCACACGTTTCACAGGAATGATATGTTGATATGTGTAGACATTCAAAGAACAGTGGGTATGGGGCGAAAGGGTGTGTGAAGGTACGAAGTATAGATCTGTAGGATGGAGATTCTCCAAGCGCAAACATGCTGCAAGGCTAGACTTGATTGGCCTGGGGGATCGAGCCTAGGACCATCCTATCCCAAGACTATCCAAGACTCTTCCGAAACGCTCTGGGATCTTGGTGTGAAGGGAGGGCCCCCCTTTGCGTGCAAGTTTCACTTAAATAATTGTGGTTCCAGTGCCCACCGTAATCCGTGCTGCAGCAAGAGCAACTCCAGCTATTTCGTGAAAAATGCTGCACGGAATTTGCCTAAAAGGTTTGGCCAGGTATTTGGTGAGGTGACTTCGTGAACTAATCAAGGAGTGAGGGAGGGAGGCATTCAGGTTGCGAGCGAAGGTGTTTGCAAGTGATTGCATGTAGTTGCACATTGCACCCTACACAGCCTACACATGAACGCGATTGAACGCGCTTCTTTTCAAAACACTGGCCCATGAGGCGACCAAATTCAGCTGTCAGGATGCATCACACCTCGCTGGCGCAGAAGGCCACAGTGAAGGCAGTTGCAAGTTGATGATGCAAACGGCCCACATCTGCGAAGGCCTTGGTGGTCCAGATGTGTCCAGAGTCCAGCCGCATTTGGTGGTGTGTGGTAGCGTGTCATGTTTTCTCATGTTTTCTGATGTAGCTTACTCCTGCCTTACATGCTCTGCGCTCAAATTTCTGTGCCCATCCCGCCCTGCAACAGTGCCCAACACAAGGCTACAGGACCCGTGGAAGAAAGTGCTGCGGGCTTGCCAAGCAGCTCGAAAGAACAATAGCGATAGACAGATTGTTTGTGACCCGTGCAAGCAATAGTGGAATTGAATTTACAGTACGCGTGAATGGCGGAGGTTGTGAGAGATTGTGAGAGGATCTGAAAGGCAAGTGGTCATCGACGTGCAGGTTCCGCTGATGGTACAAGTCCGTGCAAATCCATCTGATGCACCTTACAATGAGTATGACTGCAAAACGATGACTGCAAAATACATCACGTAACACCATGAAACTACGCGCGCTAAACTGATGTTGACCATTCGTCGTCAATGAATCTGTAGGTACAAGCTGATGTGAGTTGCCGCTTTGCAAAAGCATTCTGTAATACCCAGTACGGTCATACAAACACAATCATATAGGAAACCAATGTCAGGTGTAGTGGGCATATTCTAACACTGCAGGTTTGCGAATGGATCCAGGGGGTGCAAGCTTCTGCATCATTTCTAGATTAATTTCCAGTCTGGAAAGCTTCCCGAGAATGCCAGATGGTCCAAAAATCCACGGATAGAATTATAAAAGGATAGACACATCTGATATCTTTGACTTCTGAAAGCCTTCAATTTATATAATGCGTGAATCTCGTTTCGGTTCTCGCCTATGCTCTCTGACCAAGGAAGCAGCATTTGCACTACCAGCTCCATCGCGCCACAGATTGCGGACCTTTTGCGGTGTGATTGCAGCCCTTCAAATCTTCTCTGTTTGAACCTGTTGATCAAGCACTGGCACACCGTTTGAGTCTCGTAGGCTGCACACCGTGATGCGAAAAAGAGGAGCAGCTATCAATGCACCTGACAAGTTCACGGGCAAGTCTAAGACTTGATAGCTAGCAAACCTGATTGAATTGAACCTAGCCGCCCAGCCCTGATAGGACCGCATTCCTGCAGACCTACGCTCTGGAATGGACCTGCTTCTCTCTTGCGTCGGAATTACAGTGTCACTGAGGCACTTGCCCAGGAGTCCTGTAATCAAAGGAACAGCCTCGTGCAACCGTGGTGGATAGGATTCCAGATCGGTTATCTCCCAGCACCACGCGATTTCACAAAGACCATCAAGTCAGGAAGTGCATCGTTGTTTCATAGAAAAGATATGTTTTTGATATGAGCCGCCGTCAGAATCAATTGTTGATGCTTGGTACGAAAATGTTGGTTATCGTTTCTTGGGGGGAACCCTATCGCTTTAGTGTTTTGTTATTTTTGTTCAACTCAACACTAAATAATGCAAACATGCAGCGGAATTGGTTTCACGGATTCAGAATCTGTAAGCTGCTGGGAATGGATTAAGGGGCGCTCCCTGTCTTTGCGACCATGTTGGGGAGCTTCCTAAGGAAAGACATTTATTACAAGTTCAATCAGCTCTGAACTCAATTAAGATCAACTGTTCCCAACGGTCATAAGATCACTAATTCTATGAAAACAAAAAAGGGTCACCTCGCAATTGTCCTTCTTTGAAATGCCAGGCGTCAGAAAACGCCACACTTCCACGCTCAAAAGCTTTAGAAGTTGAAGATGGGACCTCATAGTCCCAATAAAGAAGCGTTCGTAGCTACCGGTAGTACCGCGCAAGGCGGTGGGGGAAGTTTCAAGGATAGGACGCTATAGGAGAGGTGAGTTGTTGTGATGCATGGATGGCGGAGCGAATCCCCTGATGGACCGAAGGGTGGTTGGAGTTGTGCTTTTTGGAGTGGTTGCAATGGTTGCAGTGGTCACCTCACTCACAACTCCTGGATGTAGTGTGGTGTAGTGCAGTAGTTGTAGTCGTAGTGGGGTTGATGTTGTTGAAGTTGTAATGTGGTATTTGTAGTTGTGGTTGTAGTTGTGGTTGTGGTTGTAGTGTAGTTGAAATTGTAATTGTCTTAATTGTAGTAATTGTAGTAGTTGCAATAGTTGTAGCAGTTGTACCCCTTTTGCAATAGTTGTAGCAGTTGTACCCCTTAATTGTAGTAATTGTAGTAATAGTAGTAATTGCAATAGTAATTACAACAAGTTCCATTACACGTCACTCCTTCATTCCCTTTTGGCAGACAATGCGCGCACTCACTCTTTTTACGGGATGCGCAAAGTTCTTGCGTCTGCCTTTCTTTCTGCCCTGACTTTTTGTCAGGGCAGTTCCAGGTCACAGGTTTGACCTGTGCGTCTTCCCTTTGGGTGACTGACTTTGCCAGCACCCTTTCCCTTCTTTAGATGCTGGCTTGTCAATACCCTTCACTTACCTTCTCGACCCCTGGCTCTTCTTCGTTCTGCTACCAGGGGTCTGTCCACCTAGTCTGGCCCCTCTTCCTCTTCGACCGACTGTCTTCGGGCCGATCACCTTTGACTTCTTTGGGTGATTTGGCTAGCTTTATCTCTTCATCCAAAGTTGCAGCCTTCTCCATTAGCTTGTCCATCACCAGAAACTTTGAGTCCTCGAAGTTCATATCTATGCGCTTCCCCGGGTCAAAGCCCGTGAGCTCCGAGTTTGTCAATGCGTCAGCTTCCGCATTCTGTCCTCTGGGTATCCACCCTAAGTCCATTTCTATTCCTTTCTTCCTCAACTGAGCTGCCAACTCCATTACCACTATGGACAAAGGATACTTGCGGCTCATAAAATGACTCAATACAAATGTGTTGCCCAGATTGCCTGTACTCAGCGTCAATGTCAGCCGCTTTGGCTTTCTATGCATCTGCTTGGCAACTCGGTCCCCGAACAACATGACTGCCACAAGACCTACCAGCCCCAAACTTGCAATGTTTCTAAAAGGTTCCCCCTTCAAGTAGGCCCAGGGCGCATTCCTTCTGTTCAACACCACCGAAAACCAGCGCGCGTCCATAGTGCTCCCAGACTCTGGGATTCCCATCCTCCTATCACAATGTGATCACCTTCTGCTTTTGCATCGACTCTGAAGATTTCGAGCACTTCGCCTTTCCAACGCCTGGGTCTAGACATAGGTTCCTTGGCGACTTCCTCTCTGACAGAGTCCAGCAGGATGTTTATGGCATCCGGAAATTTTGCAAACGTGCCAGGCCCCAACACCGTTGACCAAGTAAATAATGGCACCAGAAAAGGCCTCACATGTTGAAGGGCCCCCGCCACAAAGCAGAACCTGCCCAATGCCGATTTCAGCGCCCGTCCTGTGACGCCTCTTGATGCTTGATGTTTTTCGATCCATTCCACTATCAACTTGACCTTTTTCTCTGAGATACCATTCTTTCTGCTGTCCACGTGGAGCTGGTACCCTATCCACTGCACTGACAAACCGCCCCTGACTTTCTTCCACGACAGTGGCAACTCTACCAACTCCAACACACACATCCAAAATATTATCTTCCGCCAAAAGTATTCTCCAAGCGCCGTCAGCCAACCGTCATCTGCAAACAACAGATGCAAAAGTCCAAGTTCTCTTCCTCCCAGCCTGTGAATCAGCCTGACCACGCCAGCCGCCAACCGCTGCCAATGATAGGCCGCTGAAGCAATGCCGAACGTTCCTCTTGTATGTAAGAAGATATTCCCTTGTTGCTTGTTCCCCGGGAGCCTGAAGGCTTGATACCCCCAGTCCTGCCTTGCCACCGGCACCAGCTTATGAGCCCGTGCGATATCATATAGCATAGAGCACCTCATCAGCCTGGGACATCTTTCGACGTGCTCATCCACGTACATCATCACCCCTGACGCATCGTCAATGCCTGGAAACCTCATCCTGTCCAAGACTTTGATCCTGTGGTTGACGCCCACAGAATACGAGCTGTCGTGGACTATCCTCACCGCACTGGACCCCTGCAAGGCCGCTACTGCTAGGCGACCCCTGAATTCACCCTGAGCTTCCTCCTCTGACACCCTCAGGATGGACCCCCTCCCTACCTCTTCCATGACCTGCCTCTCTATGTCCTCGCAGTTCTTCTGCGCGGACTTGTAATTGCCGGCCATCGAGTCCTGGAACTGCTGCTCTGTGAAGTCCAAGTTCCACTTCCTTCTCTGCAAATACCGCGGGTACCCTTGGCATGGTCATATCCACGCCAAGTCTCAGTCTCACCCCGCAGCTCACATGCTTCTTCCAACCACTCTCGCCCTCACCGTAGCCTGAAGCCTCCTGTAGTTGACCTCGCAGTCTCGGTCTCCTTCCCTCCTTTCCGGGCGAAAACCCAGAGATCTCAACTTGTCGTCCAGGGCTTCCTGGCCCCAGACATGAACTGGTCGACTGGGGGGCCCTTCACCTTTCCCCCTGCCAAGGACCAGAAAATGTCCTTGACCGCGTCCCCGGCCCTCTTCCCTTGCTCGAGGATCCACTTGAGGAAAAGCGACCTGCAGCACGCTGCCACCGCTATCCCCTTTTTGCCTGCCAGCTCTTTTCTCCCCTCAATGGGGCACCTTCCTGGCGAGCACAATCCTCCACCATCGTGGATCGTCCTTGTTTCCCCTTTAGTAGCATTTCAGGGGAATTCCAACACCTGGCTTCCTTTTGTTTTCCCCTTGATTGTCACCCGTCTCCTTCCTGCCAGGTGTTTTCCGCTCCTTCGTATCCGTCAAGCCGTCTGCACATGACTTGACCTGCCTTCCTCAGCTGCCTCCATCTCGCCTTCCCCGACGAGAGGGAAGGCTGCCTCTCCAGATGAATACTGGCTGGCGTCATTTTCAAACGATCTTCTTCCCTGACGACAGCACCCAAGTCTTCTGGGTGTTCTCCGAAAACAAAGATATAAAATCCATCAGCCGAAATAGGAAACTGACAAACAGTGGTCCAGACTTCGATGGAAAACCTCACCAAAGAATTACCCAGCTCTACATCCACTGCCAGCCTCCTTTTCACCCATGGGAAACCCGACACGAGACCAAGTGCTACATGGTGGTGTGCAAATCACCGCGTGAAACTCACCTTGTCGCAACCTCTTAAGGATGGAAGCCTGCAGGGCTTCATTAGTGAGATCAAAAAGGTTGATCCCGCTTCAAATCAACCTCGCATGCTTCGACTTACCACCCCTTTTTGGCTGCCAGCGATCGAAGGTACTCAACCACTGAGGTCTTACGCTCTGCACCTGCAAACAGATACAGAATTCGAATTGTGAAACCTGTTGCAACGCTCTTCGGCTTTGCACTATCGGACATGTCTGTCCTCTCTTCAGACCCTTCCGTCTGAGGAGCTGCCACTGGTGCCTTCATCTCTGCACCGCTCGAGCAGGCCCGTTGTGGGTTCTCGGACCGGCTTTCTGCGATCTCCTTCTCATCTCTCTCCAGGAGGGAGATCTCCCCTGGATCGCCGACACTTCTTCATTTGTTACCTCCTCCTCCTGCGGTATCTTTACCGCTGGACTTACGGTCTCCTCCTTCTTTGCACGATGTGTGCCGAGACATATCTGGCAACAATGAACTCGCCCACATTGGAATCGGCACCTTTGATCCCTGTTGTTCCAGGCAAAACAAATGTCGGTGACCGTCAGGCGTGCGGCTATGTAGGGTCTTGCCTGGCTTCCTCTTGCCCTTGCCTTTCTTTCCTTTCTGACTGCCCCTGGATCGACTTTGGGCCATAGCTCCTGTCCCCCGACTTGTCGCGTCGTGGAGACCTAGACTTTTGCCTGGACTCCTTGCCAGCTGCTCCCATGGCCGCCGGAGTCAAGAAATACCTTTCCTTGACTGTGGTATCCTTCATCGCATCTTCCAGGGCCTTTACCATATTGACACCCTCGTTCATGGCCTTCGTCATGGCCTTTCTGACCTGGAAGTCATAGCTCAATACGAGCTCCAGCGACGGTGATGACATCGTCTCACCATTGAATTGGCATCCTTTGCTTTGAGTCCGAAGACATGTTCCCCAAGGAGATAATCAACGTATTTGTTGAACAAATTCGGGTTGATCTCTCGCAAGGAGTCTCTGTTGGGATACTTCAATTGTACAAAGATGTACGTATGTCCCAACAGTTTCACTTTCTGCCTCAATTCTTCCGGAGTCCTCGGTGCTTGTGACTCCCCATAGCCTCGGGTGACTTTGAGGATACCCGATTTATCCAGCTTTGCTGCCAACGGCTCCACGTCCTGCTCGTCCCTGCTCATGACATGAATCGGGCTCATATTCTTCCGCTCACCCGACTCCACCTGCCCGAACATCACTTCCAAGGTTCCCGTCGAGGGAGCCACTTGTCTTCCAGGCGATCGTGGGCCTGTTCAAAATCTGACTTTCAGCTCCTGTGCCTCCGTCTTGTTCACGGGAGGTGGCAGCGATGAGGCTGTTGCCTCGGCCTCCAACTTGTGCCGCACCTGCATGGGTACGGCAGGCTTCCCAACAATCCACCAGCCCCGCCACTTGTACCACATCGCAGTCTGCATGCAACTGGCAGTGGTTGTTGGCGAAGTTCCTTATTGCTGCAGCATTGTCACCCAACACTGCAAACCGGCAGTGTACTCTTCACCCCCAAGTTGCACAACGTGCCCTGCAGCTTGGGTTGGATCTCTTTTCTCTCCATGAGACCCTGAAAATCAGGGTCCAATGCCTTCAGGGCATCCTCAAGCCCTCGTCGGTGTCCAGGTCAAACACCGCCACCATTGCTAAGATCAGTACGAAGTCGTCGGTCGTCGCCTCAGTTATTTGACCCCAAATGGCTGTGGCATTCGACATAACGCTCAAGTGCAACTGAGCAGACCAACAACTATCCAACTCCAAACACCTTCCAAGACCTCCACACCCTCAACCGGAGCCTTACTCATGACCCTTTCAGAACCAGTCCTATTGACTGCCCTTTTTATCTTACGGGCCCATCAAGCTTTTCCTGCCCACAAGCTGCTCTCCTTACGCCCGCTGACTTCGCCTCTAACCTCCATCTTCAAACATGTGTCAGCGTGCCATCTGCTCTAGCCTTTCTTATTCTGATCGGATCTGTTCCGTCAGCTCTCCGTCCTCAGTCTCCTCCACCGACGTGCTCGAGTCGGAAGAGTTCACGTCATCTTCTTCGGACAACCCGCTGTCCGACGCGTCTGCTTGGGCCCCTCCTTGAGGGAAGCAGATTCTGCAAGAAACATCTCTACCGGAGCTGGGTCATTGCCGATCACTTCAAACTTACCGTAGTGAATACCCGGAATCCTATGGCACTCACCTACCCGATGCAGCTAGGGTCCTCCCCTCGCCTCGCCCGATGATGCTGAGCACGTAGGTCCCTGCGTGGCACTGACTTCACTTCTTGGCCCGTCCGCCAGCTCGATACCTCTCCCTGTACCGGGCCTTCTTCTTCTTCTTCTTCTTCTTTTTCTTCGTCCGATTACTCTAAGAGCATCCCGCCATCCAGCAGGCCCTCTCGTGCGGGCACATGCCCCACCAGAGATCTCCTCGAGCTTCACCTGGTCCAACTAATCTGATTCTTTTGGGATTGGAGTGCGTCCCAAAAGCTGCCAGCTTCTTCTCCATGCGCTCCGAGACCGCGGCGATCACCAAGGCCTCATCAAAGTGGTCTCGTGCCCCCAGGTTCTTCTTAATGAAACATGCGATCGTGGCCTGTGCCCTCAGCATGTTAGACCTGGCATTCCTCTCGTATGCCTGGTCCACTGTGGGCGTCCATCGCCCCATCTGTTTCCTCACATGTTCGGGCACTCCAGAACCTTCAGCCCAGGTCCGTATGGTCGCCGTCTCTGAATGTTCCGACCAGAGAGTGCAGACCCCTTCATCCAGCAACGGCAATATGTTGCCCCCTCGTCGAAGTCCACCTTCAGGTTGTTGAAGAGGGCATGCGACAGCCGCGACGCCATGGCATAGTTCACCATGCGCTTGCCGAACCCACCGAGCGCGGCCACAGGGCACGGCAACATAAAGTCGCGCTCCATCAACCCTGCCTCTTGTGACATCTTTATCCACAGCTCATTTGTGGATATCCACGTCTCGCATTCCAACCAACAATCTTTGCTGACAAATATCCTCAGCAAAGTGACCTTCTTGCCTGGACCAGTCGTCTTCGTCCTGTTCAGCACCCCGGTGAGCCCAAAGGACTGCCACTCCATGCAGTGTGCTATGATCCAGGCCCGTGGTATCTGAGATTTGCATCCCAGTCCACAACTTCACCAACCTAAACCAGGCATAAATCCTGAGATAGCTCTCCGCCCGGTAGTCCAGGACCTTCTTCTCCAAAGCCAACACCACCGTGACTGGCAAATGCCATGCCTTCTTCGTGAACCTCGATGCTCGAGATTCCAGCTGCATGTTCTTCCAAGGTGTTCTTTATCGCCGCGGATTTGCCAACCTGCTGATCCACGGGGAATTCTCCAGCACTCTCCGCAAAGAGAAGCGTCCTGTAGATGCTTCCCGGAACCGACTTGCCGCACGGCTCACTGGCCCGGCACTCTAAATAGAATGCAAGCTCCTCAGCGCTCTCAGGCCATGGCTTGAGGAACGTCGAAGGCATCCAGCTCCTTGCCTTCATCCACGTTTTTGTATGCTTCCGCAACGTGGATGCTCGGCGCCCCTTCCCAAAGCGGCGACTCATGTCGATGCCTTCGAACATCGCATCCCTCCTCTCCTCATTGCCGGTGCTTCCGCTTCACGCAGCAACTTCCTCAGCTCCAACAACCACGAGCCCGCTCATCTTTTTCCGCCTTCGCTCGCAGGTTCTGATCATCTCCTGCCTGTTGACGCCTTCTCTCCAAGCGCGTGGGCCATTTGACCACCTTCGCTTTTCCTATCCGAGGAACCAACTTCCTCAGATCTTCCCGGGCTGTCATTCTTTGCTCGTTGAGCTTCATCTCTAACTGCGGAGCCATATGGGCCAACAGCAGAACACCTTCCGGGATACGCCCTTCAATCTGCCAGCCTAGCTGTGCCGCCTTGGCAGAAACTTCCACAAGCCTCCGCACCTCCTGCACTCCTGTGGGCTTCTTGTTCTTTTCCTCCAGGACTCCAGGGACAGCGAGACACCTTCCAGGGTGTGGTCGTCCACATCGACCAACGTCCCTATAACCTCTGGACGTTCCACCCTGCGTCGACCTTACCGCCAAGTCGACCGAACCTCCTGACAGCGCCACTAGGTCAGGAAGGTTCTCCATGACACCGAACGGCGCAGCTCTATGCCCCTGCATACTAACTTTGAGCCCATACTATTGCGTCCATTCAGTCATGACGCTTCAAGGAACAAGTTCCATTACACGTCTTTTGCACTGCGCCTGCCACGCGAAATGCATCTTTCCAGATCCTCTTCAAATGTCCCACACCTGCCTCGTTTTTGAAACTGCCACAAAACCCTCACGTTTTGCTCACTTTTGACAAGGTGCATAATCCCTTGTGCCTGCCACGCAAGACGACATCCGAACGTCCAAAAGTGTTCCGAGACCGTCAGTTTTTTGCACATTTGACTTCGAAATGTGCTTCGCGCCACAACCGCGTGCAATTTTTGACATGTCAACTTCCAAAAGTGGTCTGAACCTGGTGCGTTTTGTGCATTTTGACTTGGAAATGCGCTTCGCGCCACAACGGCGTGCAATTGTTCATCTCTCATCTGGCCAGATGGCTCCGCACCCGCCGCTTTAGCGAGCCTACTTTTCGACCATCCGGAGCCACAAATCATTGGAAAAACACAGTGTTTCGCGGCTTTCCTACCTTTTCGCGCACCTGCATCTTCTTTCTTCTGACTCTTCCTCTTCTCTGATCTTCTCTCTTCTACTCTTCTCTTCTCTGACTCTTCCCACCTCTGCTTTTCCATCTGTCCATATTGTCGGAAGTTTGACTTCTAAACTTCCTTCGATGAAGAAGTGCTTAAAGCTCCCCAAGTCTCAAAACAACCTGATGGCATTCTTCTTGTTGGGATCAAATGAGTCTATCCCTCGTTTGGGGTTCCTTTTTCAACAAAAGGTTATCGTTAGGTTATCGCTAAGGTTATCGCTAAATTGGAACACCTTCATGATCAAGAAAGGAAAAGAAAAAGGAACGTGGAACAAAAAGGACAATTGAAAAAAATACTTTACTTCGAGTGATCCCCACCATGACATTTATACATTTTGTTACTGGCAAATCTTCTGGCATTCTATCTGACATATCTTCTGGCATTCGATCTGGCATATCTTCTGGCATTCTATCTGGCACATCTTCTGGCATATTATCTACTCAAATCTTCTGGCATTCTATCTGGCATATCTTCTGGCATATTATCTACTCAAATCTTCTGGCATTCTATCTGGCAAACATTCTGGCACTTTATCTGGCATATCTTCTG
>Ga0126342_10011585_pt1 | contig 15743 bp, 18 predicted proteins | sample Cyp1metagenome_FD_92528 | JGI IMG/M metagenome (GOLD analysis project Ga0126342, IMG submission 92528) | Coral microbial communities from Lord Howe Island, Old Settlement Bay, Australia - Cyphastrea 1 metagenome | ecosystem: Host-associated > Invertebrates > Cnidaria > Coral ...
CTGTCTGTCTGTCTGTCTGTCTGTCTGTCTGCGTGTGTGGTATGGGTCGTGTCTTCGTTATATCGGACGGTTTTTCCATATGTTTACAAACATATTTACATATATGTATATATGCGTGTACGTACACATACACTATCAAAGAGAAATGCATGTAACATATATATATAGATATAAATTTACATACATCCATGCATACATACATACATACATACCACCACCACAGGGGCATCATACCCCCCCATCCCATGGGGGGGAACACGGGACATGGGACCATATATACATATTTTGTTCTTATTTGTACATAGATATATGTGCATATATTTATATATATGTGTGTCTATGTATATATATATATATATATATTTGTATATGTGTGTGTACGTGTGCGAGTTTCCTTGTCACGGCTGTTCTTACATGCTGCATGCAGCCAGGGGTGGCTAAGCTTGCCTGTGGATGCAAAAGGAGTAGTGTGGTCATACAATGTAGCGCGCGGGATGGCTACAACACAAACCCATACAAGGCTCAGAAAAGTAACTAGACAAAGTTTGCGCAACTTTCCTTCAGGAAGTTGTGTTCTGAAAATTGAGGCCTTCACCCTCGAGTTTCCAAAGCTGTGCAATCTTGGGCCTGTTGGGGGGACACTTGGCAGCACGGCCGTGCACAAGTTTGAGATTCATTTCTGTTCAGCCATGTCCAACGGCAAGCGGGCATGAGCGGAGGTCCGTCGCAGCTGGAATTGATATGCTTGCATTCGTTTTTGCGGCTGCATGGGCTGGCACAACGAATTTTCCTTCTACTTGGCAGCGACCTTAAGCTGTGATTTAGACCCTTCCAAGCCTGAAAAGCTATTCGGCTGTCACTGCTGAGCAGCCAGGTACTTCACCACGCTTGCTGACCAAACCGGGTGGACCTTGCGGATTGGCATTCGGGAATCCTGGGGGAACATTCTCATCGGAAACATTGATCTGCAGTTCGGATTTTGGAACCCCGGCGCAGGATTATGCAGCATCGCTTTGAAGTGCAGTAGTATCCTGTAGTCCTGTAGTTGTCTTCTTTTTCTGCGGGACCAGTTACGTTTCCTTGCCTTCGTTTAAAAATGACCGCAAAAGAACAGATTGGCGATCATGTACATGATCATGAACGCAATTTGACTCCCTCATTCAGGCCAACAGACAAGCTTGCACACTCCAAACAGAGGAGATAAGAGGAGAGATATTTGAGAGAACAGGTATCGAAGCAAAGCACGGCACAGTGCAGTATTCCATGGTATTCCAGCGCAAAACGGGACACATGAGACACAACAGAGCACCGGACAGCTATAGAACGATCTAGAACATACATGACAAGAAATAAGACATAACATACTGTATTATCATAGCATAACAGTACAGCACATAACAGTACACAACACTGCACGGCCCAACTCCACCTGGCACAATCTTGACAAATTCCGGGCCACACAATGCCACCGCCAGCACGCTACAGCAGAGCACGACAAAACAAAGGATATGGTGCAACGCAATATACTTCAATATACTGCAGCGCAAACTACGACAACACACCACGCTGAACAAGATAACGTCATGCGCCGTAGCGCAACTCCACAAAGCGTGGGGCAAAAGGTGACAACAAGGTCGCAGCAACTTTGCCAAATAGCGCTTCGGCATGGAAATCAGCTTGGGTGCTTCCATCATACCAATGCTTTGGGCAATGGGTTGCAGGGCAGTGCAGAACAATTTGGGACCACGCCACCCCAACCCTCAAACAAAGCTATTACAGTTCAGCCTGTCTGGCGCCAGCCGGCGAAAAATCCAATAGAAGCAGCCATCGTGGCAACAAGTGGATCAAGTTGCTGGGTTCCTTGTGCTTGGCTGTTTCTTTGAGGATGGGCGGCATGGTTTTTCTGTGGGGCGCGGCCTTTGTCTTTGGATACCAGTTTCTGCCCATGCTGAGCAAGGCCAGGGGTTGGTGCATTCTCTTGGTCGAAGAAAGTTTAGAAGTCAAACGTCCGACAATATGGACAGATGAAAAGCAGAGATGGGAAGAGTCAGAGAAGAGAAGAGAAGAGAAGAAGAAAGAAGATCAAAAAGAGAAAGCCTCAGAAGAAAGAAGATCCAGGTGCGCACCAAGATAGGAAAGTCGCGCTTTACCCTGTTTTTTCCAGTGATTTGTGGCTCCGGAGGGTCGAAAAGTAGGCTCGCGAAAGCGGCGGGTGCGGAGCCAGCTGGCCAGATGAGAGATGAAAAATTGCACGCCGTTGTGGTGCGAAGCACATTTCCAAGTCAAGACGTACAAAGCACCTCAGCCTCGGAGCACTTTTAGAAGTTGAGATGTCGAAAAAAGCGCCTGTTGTGGCGCGAAGAACATTTGCAAGTGGAAAAGCTAAAAACACCTCAGCCTCGGAGCACTTTTAGAAGTTGAGATGTCGAAAAAGTGCAAGCCGTTGCGGCGCGAAGCACATGTCCAAGTCAAAAGTGTAAAAAACTGACGGGTTTGGACCATCTTTAGAAGTTGAGATGTCGAAAAAGTGCACGCCGTTGCGGCGCGAAGCACATTTCGAAGTCAAAATGTTAAAAACACGACATGTTCGGACCACTTTTTGACGTTCAGATGCCGTTTTGCGTGGCAGGCGCAAGGGATTGTGCACCTTGTCAAAAGTGAGCAGAACGTGAGGGTTTTGTGGCAGTTTCGAAAACTATGGCAGGCGTGGGGCATTTGAAGAGGATCTGGCAAGATGCATTTCGCGTGGCCGGCTCAGTACACGAGACATGTTCATCAGAGCTGTTCGGAGGTCCGGGCGCTGATTGCCTGAGTGGGGTTGCATTTGGAGCATCAGATCGTCAGTTGTGGGAAGATGATTTTGCATGACAGGTGCAGCACTTCGTATGACCTGGCATCACTTTTTCATTGCAGGCGCAGCACTGTTGACAGGTGGAGTGGAGAAATCGCAAAACGCATTGGCACGAGGCCATCAGCTCTGCACTCAATTTTCCATTTTTGAAGGAAGTCTCGCAGAATTGTTTCATTTCTGATGTTGTCAACTCCGAAAGTTGAGGAAGTCTCGCAGACTTGTTTCGTTTGTGATGTTGTCAAGTTCAAAAAAAGAGGAAGCTTCGCAGAATTGCTGCGTTTTCAATCTTGCAGTTAGACAGACAGGCAGACAAACAGATAGATAGATGGATAGATAGACAATTACAACTTCAACTACGACTACCACTACACTACACTACACTACTGCTACAACTACAAATATATACAAATATATTACGCTACATGACACTACACTAATTACACTACACTACACTACACTACACCAATTACACGGTTGGGGCTTCGGTTGTGCACGCGAGAAACCAAGTCAGTTGTGCACACGGATGCTGGTGTCCTTATGATGGTGATGACGGTATGGTGATGATGATGATGATGATGATGCTGATGATGACGATGGTGATGATGATGATGATGATGGCCAAATGATGGTAACTCATCATGAATGAGCAGTGCCTGTGTCTGCTGGACAGCAAGAAAGATAATGACGTTAACGAGCCCCATCCCATCCCCCGAAGGCTCTGTGTGTACAACTGAGACACTTGCAAGTTAGTCAGAATCCTGTGTGCGCAACTGAGCCAATTTTGTGTGCGCAAGTGAGTCGCCGTCCAATTACACTAACAACAACAACAACTACTACTACTACTACCACCACCACCACCACAACTACAACTACAAATACTACAAATACAATTACAACTACAACCACACTACATAGAACTACACTACACTGATTACATTGCATTACACTACAACTACAACTGCAGCTGCAGCTGCAACTACAACTACAACTACAACTACCACTACATCACACTACACTACACTACATATACTACACTACACTACACTACGCTAATTACACTGCGCTACACTACACTACACTGATTACACTGCACTACACTACAACTACAACTACTACCTTCAACTAGACTGTACACTACACTACACCACACTACACTACACAACACTACACGACATCACACTGCACTACGCTACACTAATTACGCCACACCACGACTACAACTGCAACTGCGCCTGCAACGACACTAACTACACTACATTACAGCTACAGCTCCGCTAGACGACACTACAACTACAGCTACAACTGGAACTACAACTGCAACTGCACTACGCCACACTACATCCACCAGTTTTTGGTAAGGTGACCACTGCAACCATTGCAGTCATTCCAGATAACACAACTCCAACCACCTGTCGGTCCATCAGTGGATTCGGTCTGCCATCCGTGATTCACAACAACCAACCTCTCCTTTAGGTTACCTATTTTTGAAACTTCCGCCACCGCCTTGCGCGGTACTAATGGGATTGACGCTTAAAGATCATCAGTCAAACGCTGCTGGAAATTCAAGCTTGTGGAAAAGTGGCTAGTTGCTGAACAAAGCCTAACCGTAACCATGTTGGATCCGTTGGTTTTGGAGCCCAGGGTAGAGCCAGCAATGTGTAGTCGTCAAAATTTCTGTGTGTGTGTGCGTGAATGCTTGGCCACAGGCATGCTTTGATTTTCCCCAGCATGAACAAGACCGCCACATACGATAAATGAAGCGCCATTCCAAAGACGATAGCTTTCTCGCCAATCAGCTATACATTTTTCGCATCTGCGCAGTTTCTCAACAAATGTGTTCACACGTTTTGTGGACATTTTTCACCTGAAACATGTTTTGGGGTGACCCGCAATGCCCAGCCGACTACGGAGTTACAGAGCAGGTTCTATGGTCTCGCCTTTGGTTGCTCCAACTACTATCACGACTGGAGGCTCCTTTCAAATGTTTGCCGGTTTTTGTTGTGTTGCGAGTGTCGTGTGTGGTTGGGCGTGGCTTGTCATGCGGCTTCTTGAAACTAAGCCATTTGGTGGGAATTGCCTATGGCATCCAAGCTATTCCACGCCACTGCCACTGTGGAAGGTTCGGCTCATGGCATTCCTGACGTGTTGCTGGGTGATTGCTCAGCCAAGGCAGCGGGGGCTCGATAGTGCAGAATGATCAACGGAAGCTTTGCAGAAATCCCAAGGGAGACCCACACCTGTAGAAACCAATCCTGTTTGAATGATACTTTTCAATACCACGGGCGCAGACGAAGCAAAAACAACGGAAAGTTTGTCTCCTCTCTTGTTTTTCACATATATCATACCGTAACGCGCGCTTGATTTGCGGTTTCGGCGTTGCCGTGCCTGGGGAAAGCTGCAAAGCCTCTCATTTTTGAAGGTTTCAAAGGAGGTTGTAATAAGATGTTTCCGCGTTGTTTTGCATGGCAGGGGTGGCATGTAGTGACATTCCGACGTGTGTCAAAAACGTGTCGAAAATGGTTTTGTGTGACAGGCACAATACTTTGGACGCCCTCTTAAGATGATTTGTTTTTTTCGTGGCAGGTGCGCGCATCCCTTTGGACATGTCCATGCTCATTTTCGTGGCGGGTGCAGCACTTTGGACAGGTAGTATCGCGTTTTTTGCGAAGCACATTCGCACTGACACGTGCAGATCCTGGCAAGCATGGTAAATCGTGACACTGACCTTTTTTTCGTGGCAGGCGCAGCATTTGGGGGGGAATCTGTCAAGTTCCCTGCGTCTGTGTTTCTCGCCGCGTTCCACCATGTTCCACCCTCATTCGCTCGCTGCGCTCATTCACCCTCCCTAGGTGGAAGGAGGCGGAAGAACGAGAGACACGGTGAGGAGAGTGAAGAGCGAGTGAACGGCCCGCTTCCTCGTTGGTTCCTCCCAGTATGCGCGTCACCTGCCTCGCTTCGCATGCCCTCCGGCGAACGTAGCAAGGTCAATGAGTCCCCAACTCACACGTCACACTCTCCACCCCACACTCCGCACTCTACACTTCCACTCCACACTCCACACCCTTCGGACGCCACACTCCACATTCTTCGCATGGCCCCGCCCTTAAATAAATAATCCAACGGAGCAACCATAGTGGATTATTTTTTCCGGATTTTTTTCCCATGGGTTATTTTTCGATAGGGATGCCTGGGGGGGAGGGGGGTGACCAGAAAATAATCCACCATTGTTTCCACATAGTCTCATATGTCTATTAAGTATAATTAATTATGTGTAGTTACGTCGCCTTATAAACATCCAGAACCCCTAATCAATTGAGGTTTGTCCACATATGTTCGGTCTTTTTTAGGGAGCTTGTGCAGAGATCTTGCCACGGAGACTCCAAGAGCTTGTGTAGAGATCCTATAGAGAGATCTTGCCAACAGAGCCACGGCATAAACTTCTACAGAGATCTCTTCAAGGGATCTTGCCAAGAGACCTCTTACAGGGAGCTTGGACAGAGATCTTGCCAAGAGACTTCCTAAAGAGATCTTGTACAGAGATCTTGCCATGAGGTTTCCTACCGAGATGTTGCCAAGAGAGCTCTGACAGAGAGCTTGCGCAGAGATCTCTGAAACAGATCTTATCACGAGACCTCCTATAGGGAGCTTGTACAGCGAGCTTGCCAAGAGACCTCTTATAGAGATCTTGCGCAGACACATTGCATGTTGGGATCTTGCCAAGAGGTCCTGTACAGAGATCTTGCCAAGAGAGCTCTTATAGAGAGCTCTTGTAGACAGCTTTTATAGAGACCTGTCAAAAAGATCTCGCCAAGAGACATCTTATGATTAGAGATCTTGTATAGAGATTTTGCCAGGGCACCTCGTTTGGAGATCTTGTACAGAAACATTGCGTAGAGATCTGTTGCAGAGATCTTGCCAAGAGGTCTCTTACATAGATCCTGCTCAGAGATCTTTTTTAGATAGCTTGAACAGAGATCTTACTTTGAGATCTCTTACAATGATCTTCCGTGGCGATCTCTTTCAGACACCTTGTGCAGATAGCCTTACAAAGGGATTTTGCACAGCAGCTTCTACAGAGAACCTGTCAAGAAAATCTTGCGCGCAATCTTCTACAGGGATCTTCACAAATTTCACAAAGGGAACTTGCAGAATCTAACCTGGCATTTTTTCTCCCAGAAGCAACCTTGAGAATGAACACCATGCTTTCACTACTAGGGCCGCTCTTGTGGCTAGCTTGGAGCCACTGATGATTTTAAAATCCTTTCAACCTTTCCGTGTAGAATCTCAATTACACACTGTTTAGGGTCTCTTGCCGGGCTCTGGCTGGTGATCATATGCGAGAAGAAAAGCCCGGCAAACCCACAAGAGGCCTGGGGAGTTTGCTTTTTGAACTGACGGATTCCCAGCATTTCTCCTTGGAGTAGGAAGATGCAGTCTATGTTCAGTTTTGCTTCCTCTTGGTGCTCGCTTGTCTTTCCTTTTCCTTTCCAAGTTTGCGTTTGTTCTCTTCTAAACCAGTGTTTAGTTTCCATGGCCGCTCCCTTTCTTTTGCTTTCCTTTTCTTTTGGCCTTGCCTTCTTTGTTTGCTTGTTCCAACGAGCTGCTTCGTCATTTGTTAAACGAACCAAGAAGATGAGAGGGAAGGCACAACGGTTTTTTCAAAGTTTGTTTCTTCCCTTTCATGTGTTCTTATTATTTCCTCGTCCATTCAGAATCGTAGAAGGTGCCCAAGTCATATGGACAGAGGGGCACAGCCTATCGTGTCGTGTGCTTGGCTCTTTCCCGTGAGCCACGCGGTGCAACTTTTCAGCGGCGCAAGGAGCAAAACTTCAAGCAGATCTTCCGAAGGGGACATTTTTTTGCTATTTTTCGGTGGTTGTTTCTATTTGTTGGCCGCTTCCTTTTCTCACCTTCCTAGCTGGGAGGTTGTTCCCACGCTTTGCCATTCAACAAGAGCCGCAATTATAAAGCTGTGTGCATGTGTGTGACGCGTGTAGCGACTCAACAAAAAGCAAGAGATGTACTCAAGAAACAGAAATTAAATAACAAAGCACTCGGCCACAAAGCAGTCAAACAACCACACGTGTGTCCACACTTCCAAGGGGGGTTACCCAACACTCTTTTCCTCTAATGATCTTTGTGCTGGGATTTAGCGCGGATAAAGACAAAGTTATTTGTGCAAATCAACAGCGCTCCTGCCATGAACCGGGCATTTCACCAAGCGATTCCAGAGACATCAGCGTACGGATTTTGTAGTATTTAGCTGAAGCCGCGCCTGCCCCGCTGCTGCAGTTGGTACCTCTTTGACCCTCAGCCCGCAGATTCTTGGCAACATGTTTGTAGCAGCTGCATGGCTTTTACTATTTTTGTATGACGGTGTCATGTACCTGACAGTCAGCCTGATACGCAACAAGCCATGCTACTGATCACCCATGTCAAAGTAACAAGGTGGACCAGTGGGCTTCGAAGGTTTTGGCTGCCACCTTGGCCTTTATTGGAAGTCTTATCTTCGTGGGGCTCATTGCCATCGCTGTTGGGAACACTTGGCTTTTTCAGCAGACGCTTGGCTGAGATGCCCACAAGGAGTGCTGGGAAATCATGGGGCGATGAGGGGAGGCTTTGAAGTTACTTGCGCAGCCTTTAGCAAAGCCAAGCTCAGGGCTGGTCGTTTCTCCATGGGCGCTCTCTTGACACACACGATGTTCGGCACTAGATGCTACTTGGACGGTGCTTTCATAGATCATAGATCTTTGATGCAGCTTGCACCTGGGTCCCTCTTCTATGGATTTTGCGGGGTATGAGGCGTTTTGCGCGTTGCAGCCACCTTTGCTGAAAGGGTCATGGCATGTCAAAATTGCAGTCTTCACAAAGGACAGTTCCACCAAAGCGGTTCAAATATAAATATATATTATTTTAAGATACACTGTATCTATATACATATCTTCACATAAGTGTATACATGTACATCGTCAAGACCGTCAAAAAACATTGCCGCGACAGGCTGGCACAAGAACCTAACCATGTTCTTTTCATTTTCCATTTTCTGACCATACTGAGATGCCGAATACGGAGATGCACGTCACAGCTGGCCTTTCCACGACGCGCTGCAGCTTCCCGCCTTGCATGAGCTGCCGGGCCGTCACGGGGCGGGGTTAGCCAGAGCTCTGGCGTGGATGAAAAGACGATTAAGAAGGTGTTTGTGGAATTTTGTGGCGGGTTTGTTGCGGGTAAGTCCTCAGGGCGCAAGTGGGACTGGCACCCAACAAGGTCATCAGCCCACCATGCCCACATCAGCCTCCTGCTTTTGTTCGGCAAGATGGCATTCAAGCACACACAACACCCCACGGCGTGCCGCAAACCAACCAGATTCGCCAGGAGCAGCCTGTGCTTGTAGCCTTCTTCCTGTTTGCGCTTCCCGCCCTTTATGTGCTCTCGGCCCCTTGGCGACAGAACTGGTGCTGCCCAAGTGGCGCAAGCCACACCCACAAAGCCGCAGAGAGATCCGAGATTTGTTTTTCGCTTGCGGCTTCATTGGCTAGCCCCGGCGAAACACAGATTTTGTATGATCCCTTGAATTTAAAGGGGTGGGCTATGCCTGACAGCCAGCCACCGGCCAACACGGGAGAGAGGGAGAGTTGGAAAAGGAGGAGGGTTGTTGTTGTTGCCAGCTGGCGCAAGAGGCGCCTAGCAAGTTTTTATGCTTGTCACATTTCGCGCGAACATCTTGCTACATTGGCCATGGGGCGGGATGGGGGCTGTCAACGTTCATGCTCACATGCCACACACTTGCTGCTACATTGTAAGATCTCCTCATGCGTTTGAACACGCATAAACATACAAACAGTCTCGATGTTACATGTCTGCGGGCTCATTGTTTCCAATACGCTTGGAGATGCAATCTCCAAGTCACCATGGGCCCCCGGATCGTCCAAAATTGTCCCAAAATCAGGTTTAAGCCTAATGTTAAGGCGTGCTCAAATTTTAGAAGCATTCTGTGGCCTCCATTTCTTCATTCTGTAGTGCTTTTCAATGTTGGCCAAGCTGCATATTGTAGCAATCAGGTTGGGCCCTGAACCTTGAGAGCCATGGGTGAAGGTTTCCAATCCTTTTTTGCTTCTTTGCTTTGACTGGGGTAACAACATTGGCCTTCCTCTTGGCTGGCTTTGTTTCAAGTTCGGTAGTCCCCTTCCTTGGCCTCCACGATGCCTTTTTTCAACGTTGTCTTTCTTGGATCCCTTGGTAACCCTTCCCTTCCTTGCCGAAGACTTTTCCTTGATGGCCTTGGGTTATCCGGTTGAGATGTTGAAAATGTTGAAAAGTATGGCAGCCAAGATGCTTCGACGTCGGCGCATGTAATGACAGATAACACAGTTTCATGCGGCAACTGCTTCTGTGCTCTTTTTGTAGACTTCAGCCCGCAGGGTTGACAAATAACCGAGACACAGCAGATGCAAGGCCATTGGCGTGCATGTCTCTTTTCACCAACAGAGCATTTGCACAGTACATGTTTGATTAACATCACAAACACATCGAAGAACGAAGACACCTATCCGTGGCTTGTGGTCCCTTCGACCTGCCCGCACATCCATGATCACCGTCGGCTTTCAACTTTGCTGAATACCAGTAGTACCGTACAAGGCGGTGGCGGAAGTTTCAAAAATAGGAAACCTATAGGAAAGGTTGGGTGTTGTGAATCACGGATGGCAGACCGAACTCACTGATGGACCGAAAGGTGGTTGGAGTTGTGTTTTTTGGAGTGGTTGCAATGGTTGCAGTGGCCACCTCACCACCACTGCTGGATGCAGTGTGGTATAGTGCAGCTGTAGTTGTAGTTGTAGGTGTAGTTGTACGGTTGTAGTTGTAGTGTAGCAGCGTTGTAGTTGTAATGTAGCGGAATTAGTGTAGGGTGTGGCAGTTGTAGTTGTAGTGTGGTGTCATTAGTGTAGTGCATTGTACTTGTAGTGTACTGTAGTGTTGTGTACTGTAGTGTGGTATAGTGTAGCGTAGTGTAGTGTAGTGATCCCTGTGATCATTTTCTCTACAAAATAATGAGGTGCTGACACCTCTCGAGCCAGTGCAGGGTCACCAGTTCAAACCCCAACTTTGTCTACAAAATACAGGATTGAGCGTCGTAAAAAACAATAAAAATGCATTTTGAAAGACCCTAGTTTGCTAGGCAATGATTTTGTAGAGGCATTTTTTTGCATGTTTATGTCTTGTTTTGATATGGACTTCTATTTTGTATAGGTGGTGTTGGATGTTTGGCATGCTTGGTTTTGTATTTTGTAGAGGCCCCATTCATGTTCATTTTTTGTGCATGATTTGCGCCTTTCCTCGCCGAAATGTTTCATTCAGAATAAGGACAACAAATTTCAAAGATGATATGGGATAATAGGACAACAAATTTCAACAGATAATAAGGATGTTGTGTGAAAGGTAAGAAAAACATACAAAAGAATAGGGCCAATTTGAAAAGGATGGAATGATGGCATATGGGGGCACAAGTTCGCGTGCAGCAGAGATTTGTTAATATTTTATGATGGTTTATGATATTTTATGTTCTGCGGTATTGTTTTTATGTATTTTTATGATATGTAGATATTTCAATGGTTTTGCTGGTATTTTGTTTTATATTGCCTGTTTTATCTTTTGCTGTATTGGTTTGTTCTTCTATGGTGAGGCCACTGTTATGCTTTATCCCGTAGTGATCCCCGTATCCGAATGCAACGAGTCGGTAATAAAAGATCCAAGTTTTGCAAAGAATCCCTCCTATAAAATGCCATGGTAGGATGGTGCATCATTACCTCTACAAAATCCAAAACCAAGTAATGGGACCCAGGGTTTTGATTGGCTTTGGTGGAGTTTATGAATCACAATAAGGGCTTATTATGTTTTAAGGTGCTTTAAGAATTTTTAAGATATTTCAATCTGGATTCTCTACAAAATACAGGACTGAGCATGCCCCACAAAGCCTGTTTTGGGCACTTACGAGCCTTGGATGTGGCAATTTTTTCTACAATCTATTTTGTAGAAAGCGCTTATTTGGTGGTTTTTAATGATCTTTGTTTTGTATTTTGTAGTGGGCAGCCATTTTGGGTTCCATGGACTTGCATTTGTAGTGCGTTTGGGGGCACTCTCCTGGATGGATTTGTATTCTGTAGACCCCTTTTCTCTACAAAATCACCTGTCAGCACCTTCACCCGAAATGAGCAAGGGGATGTGTAGTGTATATATTGTAGTGTAAAATAGTGTAGTTGTAGTTGTAGTGTAGCGTCGTGTAATGCAATGTAGTGGTAGTTGCAGTTGTAGTGTAATTTATTTAGTGTAGCGTAGTGTTGTGTAATGTAGTGTAGTTGTAGCTGCATTTGCATTTGTAGCTGTAATGTATTGCAGTTTAATTAGTGTATTGTCGAAGGAAGTTTAGAAGTCAAACTTCCGACAATATGGACAGATGAAAAGCAGTGATGGTAAGAGCCAGAGAAGAGAAGAGAAGAGAAGAAGAAAGAAGATCCAGGTGCGCGAAAAGGTAGGAAAGTCGCGAAACACTGTGTTTTTTCAATGATTTGTGGCTCCAGACGGTCGAAAAGTAGGCTCGCTAGAGCGGCGGGTGCGGAGCCATGTGGTCAGATGAGAGATTAAAAGTTGCACGCCGTTGCGGCGCGAAGCACATTTCAAAGTCAAAATGTACAAAGCACTTCAGCTTCGGAGCACTTTTAGAAGTTGCGATGTCAAAAAGTGCACGCCGTTGCGGCGCGAAGCACATTTCGAAGTCAAAATGTACAAAACACACGAGGTCCGGACCACTTTTGGAAGTTGAGATGTCGAAAAAGTGCACGCCGTTGCGGCGCGAAGCGCATTTCGAAGTCAAAATTTACAAAACACACCAGGTCCGGACCACTTTTGGAAGTTGAGATGTCGAAAAAGTGCACGCCGTTGTGGCGCGAGGCACATGTCGAAGTCAAAAGATGTCAAAAGTGTAAAAAAAAATGGCGGGTTCAGACCACTTTTGGAAGTTGAGATGTCGAAAAAGTGCACGCCGTTGTGGCGCGAAGCACATTTCGAAGTCAAAAGTGCAAAAAACCTAGGGCCTAGGGGTACGGAGCACTTTTGGACGTTCAGATGTCGTTTTGCGTGGCAGGCGCAAAGGATTATGCACCGTGTCAAAAGTGAGCAAAACGTGAGGGTTTTGTGGCAGCAGGCGTGGGGCATTTGAAGAGGATCTGCAAAGATGCATTTTCCGTGGCAGGCGCAGTACAAGAGACATCAGAGATGTTAGGAGGTCCGGGCGCTGATTTCCTGAAAGGGGCTGCCTCTTGGAGCATCAGATCCTCAGTTTTGGGAAGATGATTTTGCGTGACAGGTGCAGCACTTCGTATGACCTGGCCTCACTTTTTCGTGGCAGGCGCAGTACTTTAGACAGGCGGAGTGGAAAACTTGCAAAACGCATTGGCACGAGGCCGTCAGCTCTGCACTCAACTATCCGTTTTTGAAGGAAGTCTCGCCGAATTGCTTCGTTTTTGATGTTGTCAAGAGCGAAAATTGAGGAAGTCTCGCTGAATTGCTGTGTTTTTGATGTTGTCAAGTTAAAAACTTAGCTTCGTTTTCAAGCTGGCAGATAGATAGATAAATTGATTGATAGACAGACAGACAGATAGGTAGATAGATAGATAGATTAGGTAGATAGACAGACAACAACAACAACAACAACAACAACAACAACGACAACGACAACAACAACTACTACTACTACTACTACTACTAGTACCACCAGCACCACCACCACCACCACCACCAAATCTACCACTAGAATTACAACTGCGCTACATTACATTGCACTACACTCATTACACTGCAGCACACTACAACTACAAATATACATGCAACTACAACTACATTACGCAAAACTACACTACACTAATTACACTACATCTACAGCTGCAACTGCAACTACAAGTGCAACTACCACTACATTGGGCCATGCTACAGCACACTAATGACAATACACTACAACTACAACTACACTACACTACACTGGACTACACTCCACTATACCACACTACAGTACACTACAAGACATTACAATATACTACACCAATTACACCACACCACAACTACAACTGCAACTTCAACTGCAACTACACTACACTAATTACGTCACATTAGAACTACAACTTACAACTATAACTCCACTACAACTACACTACAACTACAACTGCAACTGCGCTACACCACACTACATCCAACAGTTGTGGTGAGGTGACCACTGCAACCATTGCAACCACTCCAAAAACACAACTCCAACCACCTTTCGGTCCATCAGCGGGTTCGCTCTGCCATCTGTGATTCACAGCACCCAACCTCTCCCTATTTTTGAAACTTCCGCCACCGCCTTGTGCGGCACTACTGGTAGTGGTCGTGGGGGTGGTAGTAGTAGTAGTAGTAGTAGAAGTAGTAGTAGTAGTAGTAGTCGTAGTAGTAGTAGTAGTAGGAGTAGGAGTAGGAGTCGGAGTAGGAGTAGTAGTAGAGGTAGTAGGTAGTAGGTATTAGGTAGTAGGTAGTAGGTAGTAGGTAGTAGGAGTAGGAGTAGGAGGAGGAGTAGTAGTAGTAGTAGGAGTAGTAGGAGTAGTAGGAGTAGTAGGAGTAGTAGTAGATAAAGCACCACATATTCCTCTCACGCGATTTGGCTGCAATGAGCATGCTCCTGCGGGCCGTTAACCACGCGGGAGCTTTAGATCATACAGACAGCGGCATAGACTTTCCAGTGCCAATCTGCTTCTGCCCCCATCTTTCTCCAAGCTATATGTTGTCTATTGTTGTCTGAGGTTGGTCGATGGGCCCAAGCAGCGGTGGATTGCCTGCTCCTGTGCCCGGCAGTTGCCTTCCCTTTGTGGCTGTGCTTCTTGGCGCTGTATCAAAGAGTGCTGTAGCCTGCAGGCCGTGCGGACATGAAGGACATGCACGGGGTTCATAGCAACCATGCGACCCATGCCTCATTGTGAGTGTGCGTGGCCGAATGTTGAAGCCAACTAACCGCTATGCCCAGTTGCATGGAGGCCACCAGTGTTTCGCCATTGCCGCGCGTGCGTCCAGAACACTGACTTGCATTGCGTCCCTCTGGTTCAAAAGAGGCGGCACGCACAAGCTGCCCACCGCAGCGCGAAACTTGTGACGGCGTTTGTAAAAGGGGCTACTGAGAGAAAAGGCTGAAAATTCCATAGCCCGTGATCCTGCCAAAACACCCGGGGGACCGCAAAAATCTAACATAGCATGCAATAGTTTTTCGCCCCCCCTTATGTAGCTATCATAGAAGGAAAGAAACGGGGCCACAATACAACCACGCAAGCCTTTTCCTGCTGATAAAGGCTACGGAAAGATTGCTGCTCCAATTAATTTTGCCCCGTGAACATTATCTGGGAAGCAAAGCTTTTGCGAACAGGTATTGCTGCGCGTGCAAGTCGAGATATTCAAGTGTTATTGCGAAGACGTGTGCAATTGCTGCACCTGGGATACAGGTGGTGCTGCCATGAGATGCACGGCCCTGCCTTTTTATAAACCGAGAATGTGCATGTATCAGTTACATGCTTTTTTTGTTTTACAAGTAGCCCCCGGGCAAGCCGGGAGCGGAGGTTTCAAATTTGAAACGCTTATAGCTTATAGAGCGGAGCAAAGGCTGTGCCATGCTGTGCCTATAGGTGACAGGCAAGCCTCCTGTGCTTCGTGGCAACAGGCTCTTGACTTGTCAATCTGATGCCATGTCGTTCGAATGTTGATTCCCCACCTGCCAGGTGAGGGTTGTTAGATTTTATCAGAGCTGTTGTCCTCCTCCTCCTCCGCCTCCTCCTCCAGTTTCTCCTCGACCATGTCTGCATCAACTTCCACCTCCACTTCCGCC
>Ga0126342_10011586_pt1 | contig 15743 bp, 15 predicted proteins | sample Cyp1metagenome_FD_92528 | JGI IMG/M metagenome (GOLD analysis project Ga0126342, IMG submission 92528) | Coral microbial communities from Lord Howe Island, Old Settlement Bay, Australia - Cyphastrea 1 metagenome | ecosystem: Host-associated > Invertebrates > Cnidaria > Coral ...
GAAGACATCGAACGATGTGATGCTATGTTGAGCAAAAAGGAACGTCTCTGTGCAAGAGCTGTCAAGGGGCACATGCATGTTGGAAAGGGGCCAGTTACAAATAGATGGGATTATATATATATGGTATAATTAGTGCATATAGCAATACAGTACAAAAAAAAAAACATATTAGTACTACCTAGATGTGTATGCTATACAGTGTGTATGTTCTTTTTTTGTACATATAGCCTCATATAGCATCATACAGCAATATGGCTGGCTGAATTGTCATAATTCACCAACCAGAAATAGCTGAAGAGTTCGGCCATTTGGGGATGACTCCCCTTACGAAGCATCATTCTAGTGATGTCACAGTGAGGTCATTACTAGTCATCCAGAGATATATACATAGGATATGAATATTCATGAATATATATATATATATACACATAGTAAGTGTATATATATACATATACACATACATACATATGCATACATACTGTATACATCGTACACAGATATGATCACATATGCATATTTTCATGGATATCTATGGAGATGTTGTGCAAAACAAGTCCTGGCAGTCCTGGAATATCCTGGAAAAGATGGGCATAACATGGCATCACACTCTGCAGCATCACCATCTGAACTGAGTTGTCCTGATTTCCGAACAGCCAAAGGGCAAAAACCTTGGTGACACGCTTGGTCAAGGGATGTGGAAGATCCAATTCTGTGCAAGCCTTTGACCATGAAGCATGTGCACTTTTCCTGCTATGAATTTATGTGTATCAGTGTTCTTTTCAACCTACTAAATCTATTGCAATACTTAAACTTCATCCATGTTCTGGCAACTGGTGGGTTTCATGAACATACCTCCCCATTTTCAACAATCTTAGAGGCCAACGGAGTGAAGGAGGATGGCAACCGGCATCATGATCACTGCACTTTCCTGGCAAGTGCAAGGTTCGAGCCCATCAAAACCACTAGAAAGCATTAAATGTTTGGAACCTAAATCCTCGGGAAAATGTGTTTGACACAACTTGACTTGACACCCCCCAAAAAAGGGCGTTGGAGTTCCTCTTGACATTGCTTGCAGGATCTTGCCGGCTTTTCATTCGTCTTGCTACGTACCCAGGTAGGAGGACTTCAAATCAGCTAAGCAGCCACACTCAGCCAGAATAAATCCGCACTAGCCCAACATTTCATCAGCCCATGTCCATTCTAAACGGAGCATGCTGTGGTTCCATCCTAGGGCCGCCATTTTTGGCCCATCCGGTGGTTTCCCTGCCAGTATTGCCATGTCCTGGTTGATGATTATTCCCAATATATGGAAAAAAATGTTCCAAACCACCAACCAGTATCAATAGTATGAAAATAAAAACCTCTATTGGTGGAAACATCCCTCCACTTATGGTACCAAGGCAACACAGACATGACATTTCCCGTCGTCGCGGCTCTGCTGAGCTTCACACAATTGCGCTTTTCGTGTACCCCGGGGGTCTCCTGAAAAGGGAAACCCAGTGGAAATTTCCAGGCCCTGGAATGACACGACCAGATGATGCTGTAATCCGCAAATAAAAGTTACGTGTCATTTTACCCACTATGTTAGTAGGGCCTTACTTGTCCATCTGAGATGGGATATATGGGATGTTGCTATAGATGTCTGATGAAGCTTCACTTTGATGTGGACTGGAACATGCTCCTTGATCCGCGCAGAAGTGTGTACTTGTCTCCCCAGTAGGCAAGAAGGCAATAGATGGCCTGGCAGGTCTCTACAAAATCACCTCTATGAGGCGAACATCAGGTTGTTCAACACCAAAACATATTTTACCCCTCCAAAAAAAGGACATATATTATATATGCGCAGTATATGCACAGTATTGTACAATATTAATATACAGTATGGGTTTGCCATTTCGAATTCTTTGTCTCCAAAAAAAGTGTGGCCATTTCGGGGTATCTCATAGCATCCGGACTCCGATTTTGGGACTCCGAAGTCATGCCGGAAAGACACCACAGAGGTATAGGAAAGGATAGCCAGAAGAGTACATGAAGACACAGAAGACCTGATCGACTGGTGTTGTGAAAGACGAATTTTCAGCTACTTCCAGCGGGCCATTTGGGGGGGACCCCCAAAACAAGAAATAATGCCTGGAAGTTCTAATTTAAATTTCGGTCTTGCCACCTTGCTATGCATTTTAATGCATGTTCTGCTATCAAACGCTACTCACTTTGGCTTTCGAAGATGAGACGACGTGGTAGATCTGTTTTTTGCTGAGACCAGTGGCATGCTAGTGGAAGGTTCATTCCAACAAGCATCTTTGGAGGCACCACCACTAAGCTCTTGACCACCACCAGCGTTTCGGCAACGCGGAGTGATAAGGTCCACTCTGGAAACACATGATACCTGTGCCGTGCAAAGCCAATTCCCGCATCTGACTCGTCTGGCTGGTGAGCAATTTGAACAGCTATCGCCATCATGAAGTCAAAACACACTGCTTACTCAGCTTACAGACTTCTGAGTCATACTGTACCATCATACCCAAGTCCCTGGTACACAGGACTGATCTCAAAACTTGTGGACTCAGGGCCCAATTACCATCTGGTTATTAAACATAGCCATGGAAAATCACCATGTTTGATAGGTAAACCATCTATTTCTATGGGCCATCTATACCATGGCTATGTTAAATAACCAGAGGGTATATAATCACTAACCTACCCCCTGAAAAATATGAAAGTCAGATTGGATCATCATCCCAACTATTGGGGAAAATAAAAGCCATGTTCCACCAACCAGATCATCTATATTTTTTTCTTGTCGATTCAGCCCATCTTATGTGTCTGTCTGGGGACTTCTCCTGCTAGATTTGAAAAATCGAGCAAAAGCTGATCATTTTTTGTGTCGCCACTATCCTTCAATCGGATGCCAAGGATACAGAGGATATATACATATGTATATATATATTGGATATATATTGGATATTATATATATATATATTATAATATATAATATATTATATATTATAAATCATTATATATATATCGCATATATATATATATATTATATTCTGTATAAATATATATCATATTATGTATCTCTATATATATATCATATTATATTATACTATATTATGTTTTACTATACTATATTATATTATGGTGTGTTATACTATATTATAAATTATATTATACAATACATTACAGTACATTATATATTTTTATTTTCTTATATATTATAATATATTATATTATAATATATTATATTACAATATGTTGTAATATATTATATTACGTTATATTATATCATATTATGACATAATATTAAGTAGCATGTCATCTTCTGATTGTCCTACATTCATACAATTTCATACCTAAGATATCAAGAAAACAGGGCTTGAAACAGCCAAGACACTCGTTCAGCAGCTCTTGGGAATGAATATCTGGCGGTAAGACTTGGAATGGACGGAAATGGGATGCCATCAGGGTCCATAAAACTTGGAGAAAGCTACAATCCCTGAAGCCGCGTCGCACATGTATCCCAAACATGAAGATCATGGAATGGAACAGGCTGGTTGGGATGTTCACATATCATTTCTTGGTGGTATTTGCAAACTTCAATATCTTGGGAAACCAACTGAAATATGTCAGATGTTGATTCGACGACAATATCTAGTGAAGTCACAAGGGTCCAAATTGGTAATGCCCAGGATTGGACGGTTCATCAATGGATTTGAAGGAAAAATGACAGAAAGGCCAAGTGTTCTTTACCATCATTTACATTTTATAATATTATATCATAATATGTTCTTTCCCAAGATGGAATCCCAATATATATATATAATATTCTGTATCTATATATTACATTATATTATCTTATATGATATTATCAAATAGAAGGTTTTAAAACATGTTCTTCCCGCCTGATTCCATCTTGGGAAAAACTGTAACTAGCCATGACCAGTCCATCTTTGAGTCTGGGGTTGCTGAAAGTTCGACTCTGATGTGTTTTCGGTAAAAAATGAAAGAGCCAGCTGTGTATACAATTTTATCATCATTTGCCTATTGGTTGACAAGAATAAGAATTCCCCCCTCTCTTGCTTCTTGCATCAACTAAACAATGCGAAAAGGACATCTACTGTATATACCTGATTTTAATCATGAACACCCGATTGTTCCCCTAGTTTTTTTAATGATGAGATCAATATGTTTCGTCATGGTTTCGTCCCAATTCCAGTTTTTGTTGCACCCTGTTGGCTCCGAAGGTGCTGCGTGCGCACCTTTCGTGAACATCCAGCGGAGAAGCGGGTCGACCGTCCAGATCTGGCGGTCATTGGGGCAATGGTAAACGTCATGCCTTGTCGTGTTCGTTTCTAATTATAAACATAAATGTAGCAACAAATGTGGTAAGTTCACTTAGGCAATGAACGTACCCTCTGGTTATTTAACATAGCCATGGAAAATGGCCCATTTATAGATGATTTTCCCAGCTAGAAACCTCCATTTTACAAGGGATTGTCCATGGCTATGTTAGTCATAACCAGATGGTATTCATAACCACTATGATTATACATTGCTATCATCAATGCAAGCCCATCCCCTGGTCATGAAATACCTTCCATGTGGGCCCCCAGTTCATGAATAGATCCAATACCAAACCAAGGTTCTTAGGGGATTATTCAATGCTCAGGGCCAAAGGATTAGAATGGATTAGCATGCGGTAAGCCCACTTGAGCAGTAAGTGCTGTAACAATTAATGATGTTTATCAATAAAACACAATAAACACAAAAAACATCAAGAAACTATTTAAACCTATGAAAACACAATAAAACACAGTAACCCATCATTTGTTGGATCATTTTACATCATCCCACTACGAGGAGTAGACCCCATTTCACTGAGTTTTGGGATGGTGACGATAATTGGGTCGTTGGATCATTTCTATTGCAATGCCTACCACTTTTAATCATTATTATTATTGGTCCTGTTATGCCTTATTTATAGAATATATATATATATGTATGTATAGAATATATATATATATATAACTGCTGTATAGCAACTCACAAAAAAAGGATAGAAAAGTAAAATGCTACCAAAATAGTGGTAAATTGAACCTTTTCTATCTTTTGTGGGGATAATATACCATATGACATGATGTCTACACATGGGATGAATTGGCTGGGCTGCTGGTGTGCTTTTGAAGACTCCACGAATTATATGTGGGCTGAGGGGATGCTATAGACCCACTGCATTGGGGGACTATACCATGGATCGCACACCTTTAGTTGCCATGGCCACGGAATGTCCACTTTGCGGTTTTGAACATAGATGTTAAAATAGGCTACTGTCGGAATCCATCAAACAACCATTGCTAGCAACCAGCTATTGCCATCACTTCTTGATTCGTTTTTGCGTTTTTGTACGTTTTTGCTAACCACATCTCACCACTTGGAATTCAGTGGAACAATCTGCCGGGGCGACCCATAGAACTGGAAGAGCCACGGAGCACCCAATCTGACAGGGGGAACAGTCGATCCAGAAAACCGGACGTCCCCCAGACAAAACTAAACTGAGCTTCCTGCTCCAAAAATCAAACATAGTTTGGGGATATTTGGGGGATGTTGGATAGTTTTGGGCTGTACACTTCATTTTTTTAAATGCTATAGGCTATAGGTTTCCTTTCATTGTTGGGAAAACCATTGTGAAATATTATGAAACAGAAATCAGGTCAGAAACACCTACACTGTCAGCGACCCTGACCACAGTGGATTTCAAGAAGGTTCACATCTGAAACGGACCAACTTCGTGAAACTGTTCCTCATGCTGAAGCTGAATGCAAACCGAATATGGGATTTGAGATTGACCAAGCAAACGTTATTGTGGGGCAGAAGGGATTCTGTCAACTGCACAGTGCATTCATGCGACTGTTTCTCTTCGACCAACGCGCCTGACAAACGATCGTAACCACCAGCATGTTCCCGATGGTGACAAACCTTGGTCATGATACATATTGATACATCATGATATTGTGGACTGCATGGAGAGAACCAGAATCTGAGATCCAAACCACAAGGGGGTCAAGTCATCAAAAGGCCCTTGGCCAAATCGAAGCCTCGGGTGCGGTTGGAGCGCACGCTGGTGCCATGCCTCAAATCTAAAGTTGTTGTAAAATGACACAGGGTCATTGAATTCCCATCTGATCTGAGCTACTGGTATGGTTTAACAGGCTCAACGTACATGCGGGTCACAGTCGCACTTGTACCTGGTAGCGGCCCTTGTGCACTGGCCCCTATTAAGACTATCGAAGCAAACATCCGCTAACATCAACGATTAAAACCCGATTATATAAATATTGTTATATATCGGTTATGGATACCAGTGCTGTTCTGGGCACTTTGTTCACAGGACTATTTGAGAAGTGTCAAAATAGATGATGCAGACAGCTGTTGTCAGAGCCCTTTCAAGGCCAGGCAGAAGACATGACGATTGAAGGGCTATCCACCTACTAACAAGAAGACTTAGTACACTAGGGACTCCCAAGAGCAACCCCGCCAACTTCTTGTGAGACTGTTCTTCATTGTTTTGCTGATAGAATTATGGATTTCGTTTTGACGCTGATAGTGTTTGTTTGCATGCAGACAGGCATGCAAAACACCTACAGCCCAGTTGCCCTCTGGCCCAAGATCCCAAATGAAATCAACGCCGATGAGGACACCGGGCTGAGGTCCGCACGAGCCAAAGAAGGTGTTTGATGAGGTGTAAACGTTCATGCCAATCTGCAGCTTCGCAGGCGGAATTTCAAGGTGACAAGATTTTTTCTTGAAGGCTGATAAATCCGGAATAGAAACCAAACATGGTGCCAAACATGTGCTTTTGTCACCACAATTTCGAAGTGGGATGGGAACTTGCCATCAGGTTTCGAGGTTTCAACTCCAACCAAGCATGTGGCTTTGCCCCGAGGATGGGGTTAGCCTTCCCAAAATTATCAAAATACCCTCTGGTAATTTAACATAGCTATGGAAAATCACTATTTTTAATGGGAAAATCCACTATAAATGGCCATTTTCAATAGCTATGTTAAATTACCAGAGGGTAATGGGAACATCATGCCCTACCGGCCCTCAGACTTGGTGGTGCCCAAAAAACTCCCAAAAAAAGGCGCTGGAGAGTCCAGACGAGGTTGTACACAATGGCTGTGTTCACAAGTGTGGCAAAGAAGAGGTTGAACCTCAATGGGCCCATGGGCTGCTTTAAGGGAATGGTTTAAGGGAAGCTCATGTAAGGGGATGTTGAACATCAGAAATGGGGGAAACCCCGCGAATTTCCCTTTCATCCACTTCCGCGATTTGGAACAATGAATACAGTCATTTCCCATGTCAGCAAACACCCTTGCATTGGAGGTCCCCAAATTCGAATCTGGAGGATTGATCATGACCAGCACACACCTAAATTGGGAGATTTCTTCAGATGCGCTGCATCCTCCAATAGCCTAAGGCCCTAAGGTCTCGGACACTTGACTGGATGCCAAATCCGTGGCGGTTTGGTACCGTCCGAGGCTGTCAAAGTACCTGCCAGGCTGGAGGCGTAAATGATCCCAATTACCCTCCGATTCCCTCTGATCAACTCGGTCAACGAACGGTTTGCTATGATATATTTATGCCATGGTCCATAGTTTGATGATTTACGTATTAAACTATATTAAACTGGTGTTTTTCATATGCAGTGTTGCATTACCAGAGGGTAGAACGTGGAAATGTGGCTGAAAGCAACAACCAGCTGTTCCCGCTGGTCCAATGATTGCGTAAGTATTGTCCATTGACAATATCCATATTAAATCTGTATCCATACTGAATCTGAATCTATATCAACATTGCATATATTGCATATAGAGAGAATCCTTGAATAGTCCATTCAACAAGGGGTGCTGCTCATGTCTACCCCCAGATACTGCACTGGAGCTTGAACTTGTCAACCCCCGAGATCCACCATTTAACGGAACATGTTGACAGTGAATGACAGGGACCCTCTGTCTGTTTCGCTTGGATTCTACTGGAAGAAATCAGCGAAAAATGTCTTTGTCTGAAATTCGGGCATCCACTGGTCATCATTTTCCCCATTTTTCCCCTGAAAAATGTCGGAAATGGGCACGCAAAGATCAGCAGCAAAACGTTGTTGATGACCATCACGGCTATGACCTCAGGGCATCTATATGACATTAGAGGCATTCCATCAATCGGTGGATCTCTGGGGGATACCTCAAAATAATCTATGGTTGATCTATGGTTAATCTATGGCTAATGGAAACTTGATCATCAACCATCACATTTCAGAAAATTGCTTATCATTTTCAGACAATCTCTGGTCAGTTTCAGTCGCAATCATCCATTCTTTCGCGGTGCCACTTCATATCTTCGGTACATTACCAACTCTGTAGATCTCTGTAGAGCTCATGTCATCCCATCCCAGAAATCATTGCAACCGTCTTGAAAATAAGGAGTGAACTGCATGTTACTACCCTCCAGTACACGAACATAGCTATGGAAAACGGAACATCTTATAGATGATTTAACTATTGAAAATGTTGATTTCCATAGCTATGCAAGTTTACCAGAAGGCACCCCATCGTTCACTCCGCCCAAAACAAACAGATGAAACCGGCCATGCTCGATCTCTCCACCGACGATGCTGTATCCCTCGCTTCAAAGTTTAGTTCCATTCTACAAAACCGGCCATGCTTGATGGTTTCCACAATACCAACATATGCATATATATGGGTATGATGGTATGACTCAAGAATGGTAAAGAAATAGACCCACGAAAATGGGACTGTGTTGAGTACTCAACCATCCATTGTGGGCAATCATGGTGGCTCACAACTACATGTTTGGTCAAATCCTTACTTTCCATTCCTATTTTGTTGGTCAATGTTAATATCATTTAATGTACCCTTCTTTGGTGGCTCAAAATTGAGGTAACCCAACAATCCATCTTAGTTTCCCTCTTAAAAGGGATGACTCAGATGCTTTGGGCTTCTCCCATTGAAATCCATATGTTTTCCGGCGAAGATCTACAAAGCCTAAGCCACCCACACCACCAGCGCGAATGCCCATCTGGCCGGAGCCCGGTTTTTTTCATTCTCCCCGCCCCAAAAAAAAAACAGGCCAGAAACCAGGCCAAAACTCATCGTTGCCCTCCGGTAATCAAACATGGCAGCGGAAATTCCCTTATAAATAGTGGTTTCTATGGAAAAATCATCCAGAAATAGGGGATTTTCCAGCAAGCGATGCTTGATCACAGGAGAGTAAAGTTTAGAGGTGCTACATTTTTGGCCAAGATTTCCGATACAATATCTGGACGTAGACGTAGCCGGTTTGAAGCGCTGTCATGGGGTAGTTGCTCGATACCTGGTCCTGAATGCTTTCCATATCAAACCTATTGATATGTTTACAATGAGTTCTTTTCCAACATCACCCTCACATGCAGCAAGACACACACAGGGTTCAGTTCATCCTTTTCCATCAAATCAATGTCAAGAAATCATGAAACCGAGCAACCAGCAAACACATGTAACTATATATATAATTCCTGTTTCCCATCATGTAAATGTTGGTGAATATCCATCATATCTACATATTCCATATATTCAGGATATCCCCCTTTATATATATATCCCCCATATATCCTATATATATATTATATATATATCCCTAATATAGACAGTACCAGTATAATTCCATTTTTCTTGCTGATTCCCCGATGTCAACACCCCAAAAAAACACCACCTGGTGGCCAGTTTTTCATGGCCTGTGTGCCCTGGTACCACGCCCAGTCTCGGCACATCTGCGATGGCAAGGCTGGGGCCCCTGGGATCCCTGGGATCCCTGGGAGCCCTGGGATCCCTGGGATTTAAGCCAACATTTATGGTTAGTAATGGCAATATGGGATCTGAATGATTATTGATGGTTCTTGATGCCAAATTTTTCATGGTGTTTAAAGGTTATTAATGATTATTAAAATATATTAAAATACCATATGGGGGTTTCCTAAAGTGGAAGTACACCAATAGCTGGATGGTTTATTTCATGGAACATCAGAAAACAAATGACTGATTCGGGGATACCCCCATTTTAGGACACCACGATATGGCTATGAGTCAAAACCCTTGCACCCGGATGGTACCCAAAGTCATAGCTGGTTAATGGATGCTTATTCCTCCCAATATTGTAATAGTAGGTTTTGACCCATCCCCATATCATGGGATTTACACACACAATAGTTGGGAATTCACCAACTATATTTGACCGACTGTAAACGGGATGTACCCGTCAGTAGATCAACATAGACCCTGCCAAACAGGGGCTTGAAAGATAAGATTCCACTTAAAATGACTGTAGGATACTGGAGGCTGTTTTCGGGGTCTATGTAATGTCCCGGAGAGGGTAGCCCAACAAACAACAATTTAACAACAATTTGATAGAATTGGGATCTAAGGAACTAAGAATGAGACTTTGACCGACTACAATGGGGATATAATCGGATGTTAATGGGATATATCAATATGATCACTCGGAAATTTGATATTTGGCTGTGTCCTAAATGGCAATTTCAGTGGAGTGTTCTTGGGGTAAATCATGACAACCAAGTGAATTTGAGATAATTTGAGGCTACTATATTTTCAGACAAAACAACCTGGCAGCGGGAATTCCTATTGAATCAGCATGAATCATCCCTGATTCGGCAGGGAACGACCTGGTCTTCCTTCAAGGACCGGCATTTTCCAATGGAATTTCGGGTGGATCAATGTCGTGGGAGCCATTCACCATATTGTCAGGTGCTGATATGCATCAATGATAGATCCAAAGATGAGCTGTGTCATATCCCAAATAAATACGGTTTCATTTCATGTAATTCCTCAGATTGATGGTTTCAACCTTGAAAGAATACGAGTGATTTGGGAGTATCATCCCATATCCTCCCAGGCAAGATGCAGCTAGTCGTGGTTCTAAAGTGCTGCTCCTACCTCTCCCAACATTTATTGCGTCACCCAGAAACCGCCTCGGCTTCGGGCGTTTCCACAAGTCCTGACGCAGAAAACCCGGGTCAGGTCTCTGCACCGCGGCACCCAAGCCCGCCCCGCCAGGCCCGAACACTATGCCAAATAAACTATCAGAATGCCAGACAAAATGCCAGATAGAATGTCAGATAGGATTTCAAATAGAACTTCATTTAAACTTTAGAACGTCAAATAAAGTGTCAGATAGAATGCCGCATAGAATGTTAGATAGAGTGCCAGATAGAATGTCGGAAAACATGTCAGCGCAAATGTCAGAATATTTCTCAGAATTGATGTAAGATTGATTTTCAGTTGCTTTTGATCACTCCCGGATGGGTATGGGTATGGCGAGAGCCTCTGGTCCAGCCGGAGCTATGATAACACTCCTAAAAAAAAAGCCTATTTTATTTGGTCTCTTTAGATGACCAAATGAACACATGAAGTTTTGGTGCCTGGGAAAGGGAACTTGCCATTGCACCAGAATTCTTCAGTCAACATTTATCAATCTGTTCAACAAGGGGTCTTATATAGTTCAATAGTATCTCCAAATAATATCAACCATTTCAATATCAACCATTAACCATTCTTCTGAAAGAAGCCATGCTTGAGATCCCTCGTTCCATCATCTAGATTCCCTCCCCACTTGTACTGTTTAGAGTACTTGACACGGTTCCAGATTGTCCGAGATTGGAGTACTATGCTTCTGCAAATGCCCGGCACTTTGGATCCAAATACACATGTGGAAATCCCAAGTACTACCACAACAAAACACACACATTGAAAAACCACGCCACAGATCATCAACTGAAATACTGCCAAAGAACGTCTTTTTGCTTCCTATAAGCTTCCCATTCAGAAAGTCCGATAGTTCCTATAGATTCAGCGGATGACCCCTGAGGCGCCTGGAAAACGAATCCTGGGTTCTTTGTTGGCCTGTTGCACGCAGAAGCACGACAGCCTGCCATGGGATCCGGTGGGATGGCGGATCAACTCATGAGTGGAGGGTCACGTCAGCACCACAAGCAGAAAAACAACAACAATAATCAGCATCAGCATCATCATCATCATCATCAACATCATCATCATCATCATCATCATCAACATCATCATCATCATCATCAACATCATCATCCAGCACTACAGTAGTTCTCAGTAGTTCTCAGTAGTTCATACTAGTTCTATCATTGATCACTCTATATACTAAAAGTACTGGAAGTACTACTATAATACTATAATCTTCATCACCATCACCATCACACTACGAACAAGAACCAACCTGATTTTCCCGAGCGCCTCGGGGACGTCATAAAACTCTCCCCAAGGTCTTTGGCCCTTTGGGCAGCCTGTTCTTTGCGCGACTTGAACTCCCCCCCCTTTTGTCCATGTTTGCCGAGGACGCAATAAACATAATGAACCCATCCGTGTGTCAATAGAATGAACTTGTTTGGAGTTGGTTCAAACATGTTCGAATGATTTATCAAAAGTAGTCAAATTCAAAATAGCCTATCATGTGTAGTATCTCGAATTGAAATGAAGTCAATGCTTTTCTTGATACCAGCCACCAGTGGAAGGACCCTCTACTTGTGTTTCTCGTCTCTTCAATTCCATTTCACCAGCACCGTCTTCTTTCTTGGATCTGGCAGTGTCTTCGTCAAACACCTAGTTTTTGCTTCTTTTATCCCAACACACTCAGTTTCATGGGTTAACCATTTCCCGTTGTTGATGGGTTATGATGGGTTGATTTCTTTACTTTGTGGGTTTTGGTGAACCCCCTGTTGTCTGGCTGAAGATATTTCCAAGTTCCACGCTTCGAGGGTGATAGGAAACAAGCCTCGGCTTGGCGGTGGCGAGCCCCAAGCTCCTGGAAAGTCATGTTGGATCATCATCCCAATTTGGGTGAACAAATCATATATATATATATCTTTATGTGGTCAGCGCCCTTATCCTCAATATGGGGGTTCTGGGGGGGGCGGTGACCATATAGCTCATATGTATGTACTGTATATATATATATATGAAGAATGATACTTGAATACGTGAAACCACCAACGAGTTTCAGATTTAGGCCAAAAGACGTCTGGCCAACAAAAGACGGGATTTATAGGAACTGATTGATTTGGCATTCAGAGTATGGTGGATTCAGCTCCCACCTAAAACCAACATGGAAAAATCACCAATGGGTAGCCCCAAAATCTAGTGGTTTAAACCATCATTTTCTCCCACAACAATTGCTACGACCAGTAGTTATGACGGGGGAACTTTTCGGATAAATTCCACATTTCTGGACAAATCCATGATGTGTTTATCTCTATTTCTCTTGATGAATCCCCTTGAATTCCCATATTTTCGCTACAACAAAAACAGTGAAAGAATCCCCGAAGACCCAACTTCTTCTTGGCTGTATCCCATTCAGTGCCACCATAACAACATATCGCCACATGGTTGCTTAACATCTAATATACTGTATAGGTTTAAATCATTTTGAATCCATGAAATGATCTCCATAAACCGGCTACTCAAACTGCTTGCCATTCCCTCAAGACACAAGGAGCCCATGAGTTTGGGGGTTGGAAGACAACTCTTTCCTCTAAACACATCTAAACACTGGGTATTCTCAAGCTCAAACTGTTGGGGGATGGTAAAACATTGGTAGATCCCCAGCAAACAGCTCAGCTTTTTCCAAGAGGCAATCGCTACGTAACTTGACTGGCTGAGGACCTGGATGTGTTTTTGTTAGGGGCAGAGAACCTACTTAAAGCATGGGAAAGGACGCATGAACAATTGTACAGCTATTCATTGATGTATCGTGATTCGTGATTTATCTACTTATATAAACTCTATGTATCTATCTAATCGCCGTTTCATTGATTGTTTTGATAGATTTGATGGTATAATTTGATTGGTTTGACATGGTTTGACTGATTCTAGTTTAATTTGATCCATCCAATCATAAAATTACGAGGAAATCATCATGAAACATAGGGATTCAACATGATTCAACCGTGTCACGGGGAGATCGAGACATGGGATGCAAACATAGGAATGTGAGAAACCCTCAAGAAGATGAAGCCCAAAAATGGATTTTATCTGTGGAACATCTCCCAAGATGGGTCTCAAACGCTTCTAAATGAGGAAGCAGCACTTGGCGAATTAGCCCATTTCGCCAGGTCCATCCCTCCCTTTTTTCCAACATCGTCGATGCAAGAATGGCAGAAATAATATCCCCGTCATAGCAATGTGGCCCAAAACAACGAGGCACATTTTTAGCAACAAAACTGGTTACGTTTTATCAGATGCTGGCCCATTTTGGGGTGACTTCCTTGATGTTTGTTGATTCTGTTCCCCAGTGTTTGCTTGGTCTTACAGTCCTCCCCTGTTTTCAACTATGGGGCTCCCCAAAAGCAAGAAAACCGAAGCCCAACTATTTCCATGGTCCTTTATTTGTCTTTTCTACATTGGGAATCGCAATAAATCCAATAAACAATCCTTTCCCGATGGCCCAGATTTCTTCTTCAAGCTCCAATCATCTCCAGGCTGAGGCACTGTCATATCCTTCCAAAATCGCGTCATCGAAGCGCACACAATATGTCTCCCTGTCCCATCTCTCACCCTGCTGGTCAAAGAAGCCACTACCTCGAAGGCAGTGAACTGGAACCAGAGTAACTTAAGTACCCAGACACCTGGCAAAAAATCAGGGATGCCAACAAGAAAGTGGCTGTGCTGTGGTTACACAAAAAGTTCAATGTCTTAGTCTCGGGGTTGGGTCTAACATGGTTCCACCGCAGCTCCGCGTTGCGTTGCCAAGCGACTGTTGGACACCAAGGTGTTGGACGGACACCTGGGCGATGGCAACGCGTGGCCTGTGGATACCCTGCCAGCTGGTTGGTAAATATCACCGCCTGGATGGCAAGAGATTAAAGATGATTACTGGTTGGTGGTTTTGACCATCTTGAAAAATATTAGTCAATGGGAAGGATTATCCCATATATTATGGACAAATAAACAATGTTCCAAACCACCAACCAGATTATGTGGTATGAGAGTACCCATCCAAGCTTTCCCGCTGGAACCCCAAGACAAGAACGATATGACTGAGACCGAAGTTGAAATCAGGAGCCACAAGGAATCAAGAGCTTCTGAAGTCCTAAAGATTAACTCTAAACTCTAAAAGCACGCTGAGGATAGGTCGTGTGAACACACAACGCAAATCATTCTGAGCCTATCCTTATCCAACTGAAGACGAAGACCATGACTCCAACCAGCCATGAAAAATCGACAAGCAACCCGTAGATCCTCATTGGTGCGGGCTTTTGACCGCTCGGTCCTTTTCGGTTTGCCACCTTGATGCACAAGACCTCAGGTCCAAAGGTGACAAGTGGTATTTCCACCCAGTGCAGGTTCGGAAAAGTCACAAAATTGGTGGTCTTAGGGTAGTCAACCCTTGATTAACCAACATGAACCACTATACGTTAGGGGTTGCCTCTAACACTAACTTGGGTACTCTCTTTATATGCTGTACCCCAGGTAGTGCACATGTACCTTGTACATTTAAAACACCCCTTAGATGTTACTAAAAACACCCCTTAGATGTCGCTAAAAACACCCCTTAGTATGTCCAAAAACACCTCTTATTGTGTCCCAAAAACGCCCCTTAGATGTTGCTAAAAACACCCCTTATATAGATGTCGCTAAAAACACCCCTTAGTA
>Ga0126342_10011587_pt1 | contig 15740 bp, 13 predicted proteins | sample Cyp1metagenome_FD_92528 | JGI IMG/M metagenome (GOLD analysis project Ga0126342, IMG submission 92528) | Coral microbial communities from Lord Howe Island, Old Settlement Bay, Australia - Cyphastrea 1 metagenome | ecosystem: Host-associated > Invertebrates > Cnidaria > Coral ...
GGACGACGAGGACGACGAGGAGGACGAGGAGGACGAGGAGGAGGAGGAGAGGAGGAGGAGGAGCAGGAGGAGGAGGAGGCAACTGACATAAAATCTAACAACCCTCACCTGGCAGGTGGGGAAAAACAACAGCCACGGTATGTTGCAGCACTTTCAGGCTTGAGGCGCGCTTGCCGCTACCTTGCTTCCCCCTAATGCGCCTGGAGTGCTTCATTTTCCAGCGAAAGAAGCGGAAAAGCGCTGCTGAGGTGATCGGATCTGATGGTTTCCTGTCGCGGAACTGAAAAAACCTATAGAGAAGCCGTATTCTTTGATGGAAAACCAATGGCTATATTGCATTGTATCTATTCTTGTGAATTGGAAATGTGGTTTGAGACAAAGGTGCTTTGGGATTTGTCATGTTATATATTTTTTATATTCCATTGTTTGATTTTAAGAATGGCCATTGCTGTTTGTACCTCGGATTATGTCGACCACCAAGTTTTGAAAACGGTTTGGCATGGTCTGGCAAAGTAGCATCACCCGCTGCACTTTCCCTTGGGCCGTACCAAGCTACAGTTTTTGGAGACTTTTCCAGGTTGGTTGACGAGAGATTTCGATTTTTCGACTCCCAGGTCTACGCAGCTGCGAGGCGTGTGGTGCTGTCGCAAGTGAAGAAGTGACCCTGTACCTTTGTCCTGCCACTTGGTGCTTGGAGTGGGCAACTTGGGCAACGCCCACTTTTACACGGACATTTCTCTGCTGTGCTAATCTCGTGTGGAGAGGAAGATTTGCCGAATGGTGCTCGTTTGACTCATTTCAAAATGCAGCAAAGATACATATAATATCATTATATTCGTTCTTTATGAGTGAATGAATCATGGCCACGTCAACACGAAGTGCCTTTAAATGATGGTTCATAAAGGGGCATCATGGTATCATGATGTCCCGAAAGTGCCTCGTGGTCAGATTTGGACTTGTTGTGACTTCTGCTCGTTTCTGCCCCAGGTGACTCGCTGGTGGCGCTTTTGTTCAGAGGCCTGCTATGACAAATCGCTTCCACAGCAGCGCGCGCTGATGGATATACAGAGCTGTGGCATCAGGCGCCATGGACTTGAGGGTTGGGCCATGGATTCCATGAGGTTCCAACACTTGGGGGTGCAGTCTTAACAACCATAAGTTGGGACATAATTGCATAGAATTACATATATATATATATACATAGGTTATATATATATATATGTTACTGTAAGCCTTTTAGCTATGGTTATCCATTCATAACTTCAACTGAGGTTCCAACGATGTTGACAAACCGATGTTGACAAATCAAACTATGTATACATACTATACATGGGTCCATGCCACTAGGATTTAAGAAAGGCCTTGAAACCCCCGAAGGGTTCCCATGATTTGTTCTGTGAAGACTGCCATTTTAGATGCTGGATGTTGAGGCAGTTCCCGTTTGCAATGGATATCCCTTTCCAGCGCATCTTTGATTGAGCATGATTAATCTCCACAGTATGCATTTGGATGCGCTTAATACAAGTTTGTTATAGTTTGTTCCCCATTTTGGTTAGTTCATCTTTTCGGGAATCGACTGGGAGCAGTCTACTTTTTCATGCGCCCGTTTTGCAACTCCAGGGTAACCAGGCCCAACATCTCATGGTGAGTATTATCATGTTCGCCATCGAAATTGGCATAAGCATGTATAGGCGTTATCACCTGGGATACATTCCCTATTCGGTTGTAAAGAGTGTGGATTTTCCCACGTTCGGCTGGCTAGGGTTGACCTTGAAATTTGATGAAATTTCTGCGTCTGTAGCCTCCGCTTCTCAGGCAGGAACTCCCAGAATGGGCCACTTGGGAAGCAGACGAAGCTTGGCTGACACCCTTACAGGGAAACGGAAACGAAGATTAATCCCGAAATTTGGTGGTTCCAAATTTTGAACCTCTGTTGGAAAGAGGAACATTCGGAAGGTTTGCAGATCCAATGCAGTCGATTTTGAACTCGGCGGCGCCTGGTATACTGTACATTGCCGATAGCCTTTGAAAACAAAATGCATGTTCAACATTGCATATCATTGCATGATAAGACATTCTTCGTACATGGACCTCGTGTTTGTTTGCCACCTCAACTCCAGACAAAATGAGCCATAGCTGCCTGGCAGCTTACCGGTGCCATGCCGTGTCACCGTGACACATTGCAACGATGAATTCGACAGATCCCACGACCAGCGGCGCTGAGGAATGGGTCGAGTATGGCTCCAGCAGCAAGCAATGGGCTGCACTGAAACGCGCAACGCCGCAGCCCGAGTTGCAGTCATGGCGGCGACCAAAAGCATCGATCCGAATGGCAGGGCAACTGGGGTTCAAGACTTTTATGCATGATATATATATATATATATATATATGTGTGTGTGTGTGATATGTATAAGCTTGCCGCAATAAAATGAATATGGGTTTGTTTGAGAATAAGGTTCCCCAAATATAATAAATACAATGCATGGTTGACTAATGATAGATTTCCCATTAAAATGCCGGTTTTCCCATATACCCCATCAGACACATCCAGAAGGGATTTAAAATGTTGTATTTCTGCATCTCAGAGGAGTAGAGCCGTAAGACAGTCGTCGATGCCGGCCATGCGCCCCAAGAAGCAGCTAGATGTGCACATCACGGAACCATATGCCCTTATTTATGACGACAACTACAGACAGCTTTGCCGAATTTGCTCGTGAGTTACTGTACAATGGGTTGTTGTTGCGACCCCCTTACACGCTAATGAGCCGCTGATGTTCAACCTGGTTATGGAGGGTCCTGCCACCGGATCCCGGTCCCAATGTTTTGCATCAAGTCTGTAGGGGGCAATCACCCTGTGCTTCCAATCGCAGGATGGAGATAGGCTTGCAGACACCCAACAAGTGATGGGGCTGTGTGAAATTGAGCAGAGTTTGCACGTTTGAAGTTGCAGGTGTCACCCATGGGTTTCAGCACAAGTGGGACTGGTACAGGGACAAAAGGCAGAGAAACATGTGTCGGGGTAGGAGTCAGATGAGCTTATCACAGTTGATTTTGCTTCGCATCAAGGATCAGTTCTTTGCTTTCTGCAAGTGGCCTGCTATCATGCGCAATGAAGCATGGGGCATGAAAATCCGAGGTCTGGAATGAAAACGTACCACAATGGATCGTCAAGTTGGCAGTTTGGGAATTGCTTTATTTTCGAGCATAGGGGCACTGTAAATATTGTCATTGAATGTTATTGAACTTAATTGGCAATTGAATTGAAGCCATTTGGCTCTGAGCTGGCTGAACGTTATGATATCATATATGATATCTTGATTTTTATTGGTCATCGCTTGGCATATGGGCCCATATCGTACTGACAGTACTCATTATGATCAAATCCATGTTGGCCTTCACAGGTGTTGATGGCACTGCTTGGTTCTTTGGCAGTTTTGTTGATTTCACACTTCAAACACGGTGAAGGAAAAGACCCTGCACGATACTGACGGCGCTGAGAAACCTGGGGGGTCCCCTTGCGCCATGGAAGTGCAAGTGACCACCTTGGCAGGCGACTGCCTGACCTTCCGATGCAAGCGATGGACCTTGAGGGATTTGAAGGACAGCAATACGCGTCTTTCCACAGATCAAGCTGCAAGCCCAACGATCAAAATAGGGACATGTTTTTCGGGCTGGCTTTTGGGGTATGGTTTATTAACTGGGCTTGCCATGGCAGCCTGAAAGCGACATAAAGCGACTATTTTGATATGCCAGGCTGGTGTCAAGAATTAGCACGCTTGACATGGCTGCGCTGGACCCAAATCTGCAGAAGCTATTTGCTTGTTTGCAGGTTTCTTTTCCAAATCTTTGGACTGAGTTGTGAGCAATTACCAATCATTTGATTCACCTACTATCACCCCAATTAACTGCCAATTAACATAGATCCTGAGAAGAGCCAAATCTTAGGGAAAAAGTCGTCTCCCAGCCTCCGAGTGACAGGGTCTCCGTTAATTATATAGCAATCTCCGAAACCATTTGTATGAAGCACTATTGAAGCGGTAGGACAGTTTTTCTTCGACTCATCACAGAAAGGAAAGTGGGAATTTGAATCACGAGTGAGACGGTAGAATAGAACTTTTTTTTGGGGGGGTGCCTCCTAGAAAGGTTTAAAAAAGACCCACTACGGTATCAAACCAACACCCATTAAACCATATTAAACCAGGATCAATCCATCACATTGCATCAGGACGCCATCAAGCGAGCGACAGGCATCCGCATGCGAGAGCAGCGGCTGATTTCAGGAGCGCAGGAGATGCACGAAGATGAGCTCTTGACAGATCCTTTGTATATCCGCTTATCTTTCTATAGGAAAATGGCCAGTTCTGCAGAAATCCCCAAGAAGCTCCAGAAATCTTTTTCGGACAGCTGATAACAAACGATCCATTGGAATTGGGGCATGCCATTTTAAAACATACCGACACGGAGCCGGCCAGATGTTGGTGAACTGGGTGGTTGTGTCTTGTGTCAGACCATGTCAGATCCAATAGTAAGATAAGATAATTATGCGACGTGTTTCTTCTCAATGAATCCAGAATGCCCAAACACAAAGCCTATGGATATTAGGTTTCACCATGTTTTACATTGGGTTTCAATAAACTCTTCATCATGAGGTTTTACCACTGTTGATGTTCTTTCCAAAAATGTTGGTTCAAGCCATTGGGCGCCCAGGATTTCACCAGATTCTCCGATGGTTGATTTAATTGGTATAGCCGCTAGCCGGAATATCCATGGTATTTACAGATAATGTTCCATTAAAAGCTCAACAGTTTGGGGATGTCCCAGCTGGCCATGTTTGATTGTTAGAGGGTACCTCATTACTCAAAAAAAAAACATTGAAACATCTAAGGCGTTTCTGGTAGGTCACCGACGTTGACCCCTCGCTGTGGCACTGTGTATGCCGCGGGAGCGTATGAGTGAGCTTTATACAAAAACACCATCCGGTAAACACGCTTGGCAGAGGAAAATCCAGCAATTCCAAATGATTTGCTTATTCAAATTGGAGATTGTCTATTGTCAGGTTTGTTTACTTGGGGATATTTTCCTTGTTTTCTTGCCAAGAAACACTTTGAAGCATCGAGGTTGTTCTTATCTTACCACAAGGGTTACTTTCAGACCAAAATGTCGTATACGGATATATGTATGTACATATATATATATACACGTTACATAGGTTTTCCTGAAACAAAATGACCTCCATTCGAGGATTTTGAACACAATCCTTTCCCTCTCATATTGCGCACGCCCAGAAACCATGGTTTTGTAGTGGACTTGCATTTATTGGGGAAAAAATCATGGGGGTGTTTAATATTGGATGAGATTACACCTCAAGAAATGATGATTGAACACATCATATTGAACCTAATTAGGTTCAATATTAATCAATAGTAACCATCAATACTTGAAATGCACCTCAATCAAAAAAAATAACAAAGTGCATTTATTGAGTTAGATTCCTTCGACTGTCCATGGCTGATGGCTTCACGAAGCGTCCGAGGATGGGCTGCAATTGACCTTGATCCGACGTCCCCTGGAGCAGGACCGTTCCATGGGCTGGGAAGAATGTGACTTTGACCAATTACCCAGAGATGGTGATGTTGCAGGGAATCCTAGCTATACATATGATGTGTGTTTGCTCTGATGAGGCATTGAAGTTCCAATGTCATTCGATGTAGTTCCAGGGATCAATGATGGTCGGGGAAGGTGTTCCACCTCTGGGATAATCCAGCGATTGGGATAATCCAGTGATTGGGATAGTGGCAACCTCGACTTCACCAGAAATGAGGTTTCACAGTTTCACAGTGGAAAAATAATCAGTATGGGGGTTTGCATTTCGGCCTCAAATTACAAAGAAAATTGGGGTTGCTCCCCCCGGACTTTGTAGAGAAATCATGTCTTTTTGGAATCTATGTTTTCCAGCAATCATTTTGTAGAGATCCACGTGTTTCAGATAGGTGAGGTGGAGCTGCGCATTTTGTAGGGTCTACTCCTTGGCACTAAGAAAAGGATCCGGAATGCCATTTCCGCTACAAAATGGTATGGTCTGTGGCCACTAGGCACTATAGGCTCTATGTTAATGCTTTAGTAAGATCAGGTTTGTGACTTACACATGTACTACAGAAAAAGGCATGAACAGATGATTTTACAATCACACTCACCGCACATGTACAATATTTACCATATTTTCCAATGTTCCGTCTCTCTCTCTCTCTCCATATATATATATTTATACATATATTTATTTATTTGTATATATATATATATACAAGGGTATCTATACACATGCCTTTGCGTGTGCACGTATTTTGGCAGGTGTATAATCTTTTATGGCAGGTTTTGCCCCGTCATCATTGTTTTACGATGTCAGACTCCAGGGTTTTTGAACCTACGCACTACGCACCGCGCAGTGTGCCAGGTTCGAATCCTAGAGGATTTGGAGGATCGTGATGCGAGACTTGGCGGTATGTAGGAGGGAGCCTGAGGGTATGCGCATCCACATTCCCAAATGAGGAGCTAAGGAGCTACACTCAGAGATTCCAAACCACATGGTGAATTATCTTGAATTATCCCTTTAAAGATTCTGGTAATGGTATTTTTTGATTGCCGGCTTCTTTGGCCAACTGTGTCACCCCAGGAAACGCGTATTGCAGAAGGTGCCGGAGCAGTACCGTGCAGACCGGGAAGTGATGCTGGCAGCTGCAGCGAGTGATGCCTCGTGCATTTCTTTGGCAGACAAGACGTTGCGAGAGCGACTCGTCTCCTATACACATGGCACCAGTGCTGGTGTTTGGTTTCTGGCCTCGTGTTTTTAGTGGGGTTCAGGATGGAAGTGCGCGAAAACATGTGTGAGCTGATTTCGCGGCATTTGGCAACTTTCCGTTGCAACTTTGGGGCTGTTGTAGGCTTGGCAGTTACCTTAGCAGCTCTTCAGATTGGTATGTCAGCGGCACACTGACCGAAGTCACAATATAATCTAACACTCATATAAACGCATCACAACGAAACATACATGCAAATATGGAAGTTGGATTCATATTGCCAGAAAAGTAGTGTGTCAACTGACGGCGTCAACTTTGCTAGAGCGTGGTTCAAGCACAGTCATTTGCTCTACATGTTCGCATAAGCTTTGCGCATTTCACGGGGTCCAAAGTGAGTCTTGATGATTCTACGCACGTCATCCGTTTTAATCAAAAAGAAATCTTGCGGAAAGCGAAAGCCGTTTAGCATCACATTCTCATTCTCCCTTTGGTGCCGGGATCCCAGGTGCAGGGACTTCATTTTGGCCGTGCTGAAACGCAATGGAGCCTGGATCCAATTGGCTCGTTGGGTTCATAGGTTATCCTGGAAAGATCTGGGTGCAATTGCGCAAGATCAAAGGGTCTAGTCACACTGACAAAGTGTCACGCAAGACCCAAACTGCAGGAAGATGTCAAGGAAGTAACGATGCCCACCCCGTCCCTGCATGCTTCCCTCCGGCCAACGTCTTCGCATGCCACGGTGGAACACGAACCAAAAATCAACTCCGAAACTCATGGTTTGATTATGTTTGATTGCAAAAAAATGCTGAGATTGCTTTGTGGTCCGGACTTGCAAACAAATCCAACAACGGTTGCTTCGGGATTTAGCCATGTCCAGGGTGCAGCTTCACCCGTGGTAGGAATGGTCTTGAAATTTCTGGATGCTGCGATGCAAGATGATCCAGAGCTGTGCTTGGCAGCTGTCAATCAGAACGGCTATGCGCTGCAGCAACCTGGTTGGTCCTGGTGAACAGATTGGTGGCCATGGATCTTGGGCAGGGTCAGGGACAGATCTTATCCGCAACTGATCAACTGTGTTCCTTGTCCAACACTGGTCATTTCAGCAAAGTGAATGGTTTCTCTCCAATCTGATCAACCCCTGAGGTCCCTGGATATTACTGGTACCGGGACCGGTCGTTCAAAGTCCCTGACAGATCGTCCCAGGCATGTTGCAGCGCGCTGCCAGAGCAAATCCTTAGTCTTGGCTGCTGTGAGCACTGACGGAGCCAGGGGATGCTAGGGGGGACCACTGGTGGGGACCACTGGAAGCCAGAGGAAAATACATCAAAATGTGACAAAGATCTTTGTCTCCTTGGGCTAACTTAGGCTCCTTGCTTCCCTCTTTGTTGTTCTTTTGTTCTTCTTGTTTGACTGATTTTGACTGCCAGCCTTCCCCAAATCATCCCAAATCAAAGTCACCAATAAGTTGCAGTAGCAGAATACTGGATTATGGTGATGGGCTGCGATTTTAAAGGCCATTCAAAAATGAATGATTGCATTTTCCGTGCGCTGTACTTCGGGGTGCATCCCAGGAATCTTTAAGATGTAATAATCATACCATAGTCTATATCTGAGTTATACAATGGAGTATCCCAAAGATAAGTGGCTTCCCGTAGCAAGGGACATGAGCACCAAACCGTTTCTTATATGGGATAGCCCACTATATGCAATAGTTCCCAATATTTCCCCAATACTTTTCGCAACATTTCCCCAAACATACGGTGGATGGAAGAAATCCTGCACCAGTTGCGCCATGTTGCGCCAGTTGATAGGTGCTTTATCCCACTACTTATAGGGTTTCAACTTTGGTGGTGCAGGATTTCTTCCATCCACAGTATGGATACACAAGCATACATAAGCCACAACACGGGCACTAGGAGAAGCTCTGCAGTTCGCCTCGCAGTCCCAGCGCGCAGATCAGGAAGTGGTATTGGCGGCCGTGGAGCGTCTGGGTATGTTTTTTGTTTTTTTTTTCTGCGTTCCGTGGGATGACTTTCATGGGGATATTTTATCAGCATAAAAGAGAGGTGTTTGGGGATTGAAGCAGCAACTTCATGTCAAACATGATCAGACATGTGGATTTTAGATGATTCTGTATTCTTAACTGGCAATCGTAATAGTTATATAATATAATATAATATAATTAAATTGTATAATTATAATATATTATAACTAAATTATAGTTAATTGATGTCAAGCCATTGTGATCCAAGAAAACATAGGGGGCTGAATCACCATGAAATGGGATTTGACTAATATGACAACTATAGGTCGGTTGGAAGTGTCTAAAACTGCAGGTTCAACCCCATCCGAATGCTTGGACTGTTGGGCACAGCTTGAAAAAAATGTTTGAATGGTGGTGGCGGTGGTGACATAAAAGTCTGGACATGAAACAAGATTTCAACGAGACTCACCCTGACAAGTCCCTGACATGTCCTGAGATTCTAAGAGGTTTGGAAAACTGATCATGTGGCCACAGATGCCCACGGGTCATTTGAACACATTTTAACAGCTGGAGTGGTGTGTCGAAAGCATGCAAAAACGGAGGGTGAGGTTCCAATTGTGATCGAGGCAATACTCCTGGAGTTTCCAATATGCCACGGAAGACTTGAAGCTGCTTGTTGCGGCAGGTTTTCGGAAGGGCGCTACACCCAACAGATTCACCATCCGCAATTTGGTAGGTTTACATTTATATGTGTATATATATATAAGATTGATTTATTGCAAGCATATTATATTGTATTATATATAACTGCGATGGTCACATTACCAACTAAATTCCACTAGTTTGATTGATTTAATGGTACCCTCCGGCAATCTAACATGACCATGCAAAACCACCATTCTTGATGGGTAAATCAGCTGCAAAAACGGGTTATTTTTCATAGCTTAGCATGACTGGTGGCCGGTTTCAGCCAGGTTCTTCTTGATGTCACTTGATGTCCATCCAGACGACCGGCAAGACAATCCCACTTCACGAGTGCATGCAGATAAGATATGTATGTATTTATATGATATGTATATATATATGTGTGTGTGTAGAGTATACCCCCCCGAGATCTACCTGGAAAACTTTTTATAGATACACACAGAGATACATATACATATGCATAATTACATTAGATTTAAAGAAAGCAGGTGGGACCTCAGACTAGGGTTTTCAAGTCTGAACAGCTGTCAGACTTGGGATCTCAAGTCTGAACAGCTGTCAGACTTCGGATCCCAGGGCCGAGGAATCCAAGATCCGAGATTTTCAAAAAACTTTTCTTGGATCCAGGGTTGAAAACTTGGATCCAAATGGTATTGCTGATCCAAGTTTGAAAATCTTGGATCTTGGATCTGGATCCAAGATTTCTGCCCTGGATCCAAGAAAAGTTTTTTGATAATCTTGGATCTTGGGTCCTTACAATGTCAGACTTGAGATTTTCAAGTCCTGAGCTCTTTTCATACTTGAGATTCTTAAGTCACAGAAACTGGAATAAAATCAAAAAACAAAGCATGAACTTCAGACCAAAACATTCTCTGGAAAGTTTTGGTGTCTGTCTTTTGTGGCTTTATCGAGGTTTTGTTGCAATGCATATTCACATCCTTTAAGAGTAGCAGCAGTAGGTTCAGCAAGATATTGCATAATTTTTCAAATGTGGCTGGACACCATCCAGGTAGGTGCCTTTTTTTGGCTGATGTTCTCATGGTTTGAGCACCCTCTCAGAAAGTCACTTAAAGCCATGGAAAAAAATGCAAGACAGCCAAGACTAAAAAATATAACAAGTAAACAGGTTTCAGCATTGACTTTGCGGTTTGCCGTTAAATGAATGGAGTTATTTCTGAAGAGACTTACAGCTGTGCAAAGCTATAAAGGAGTGCAGCATTTCTTTGAAAGGAGTATAGAGTTTTTTTCAAAAAGGATTACAGCTGTGCAAAGTTCTGTTCAAGAGGTAAAGGAGTTATGGAAGGACGACAGGATTACGACAAAATGGAATCCTTTAAGTACTGTAATACCATTTTAACCGACTATGGCATTCCTTAAAGCAGGGTTGGTGCAAGTATCTGCAAAGCCTCCTTCACAAGGGAGAGAACCATTTGATTGAAAACCGTGCGTTAATACAACAAAAAACACATTACTTTGAAGTAGAACCCTTGGGTGTATGTAGTATTTTTTGAAAGATACATGTCATGGTTGTATGCATGCAATATGCCCGCTCATATGGGTGAAACGCCTGAACAAGTAGGCAATTTCATTTTGAAGAAATTACGTCTTTCCTTTAACGACAACTGTCATTCAGAAAAATGAGAGAGAGGCTGAACTTCATAAAGGATGTATTGCATCTTTCCACATATTTGATTTTTTTTCTGCCAGAGTGTTGCTTGTTTATTTAAGGAAAACATTGTCTTCAGGGCAATTATTTTGAAGAAGTTAAGTCTTTCAATAAAAAAATGTCTTAAACGGAAAATGAGAGGAAGGCTGAAGTCCATAAAAGGGTGTATTTCATCTTTCCACATATATACTTTTTTGCAAGAATAGTGTTTCTCATTCAAGGGACTATCTTGTCTTGAAGACAGACTGTAACCTGTAAGCAGGTTTTCCTTTAACAATCTTTCTTTTAAAGAATGCTGTAATGAGCATCAACCACTGCACATTTTCACAGCAATACTCAATGTTAACCACACACTGCATATTGTGTAGGAATCTGGTGTTTTGAAAGAAGTACTGTATGATTGGCCGAAGACTGAGTAATTTCCTGAAGGGAAACTGCACTTCTTCAGAAGGAACACTGCATGTTTAGAGGAATGCTCTACATGTTGTAGGGATACTGCTTCTTTGAAGGGGGTACAAAATTTGCATGATCAAACTCACCGCATAATTAATTGAAGTATGCAGTGAGTTTCATCATGCATGTCTCTGGAAGAGCATCAAAGGTAGATTTTAGGGGGGCTAGCACACACACACATATATATATTCTTCAGATGACTGAAGACCACGGGCAGTTTATTTCGGTTTTAAGATTGTTGAAGAATGTTTGAGAACGTTTTGGATCGCAGGCCTCGTTTCTTCAAGAAATAGGTGCATCGCTGGGAGTTATTCTTTTCCGCACGACTGACTGAGACCTTTTGAGACTCCATCAGGACTGCGTCATGCATTCAGTTGGATTGTGAAGGGAACTACTTGTCCATACTTTTCCAGGACGTTCCCTGCATGAAACGGGTGATGTTTCATGGGATTCCCTGGATTTCCCTAGGGTCCTCGTCTGGGGCCCCAGCCAGGTTCAACCGTGAATTTTTGCTCCTGACCATGGCTTGCAACGGTCGAGCGCTGCAGCATCTGAGCCTCCCGGCCGGAAATCGGGAGCGGCGAGGGTTGCGCTTCACGGCCTTGGTCCCTCACCATCTTCCCCTCTAAAATGATGGCTAAATCAATCTAAATCACCATTTTCCCAATAATGGCTCAGTCAGTTAAACCACATGTTCTCTGTTTTCCTCTCCTTATTCTATCTCGCCATCTACCTATCACAAGCATAGCTGAGAATTATTCACCGGGTTGCTGCATCGGGCCCGCGAGTGGTGACGTAGGTGATGAGTGGAAGAAGGATCCTGACATTGTTCTTGCCGCGGTCTCGGAATTTCCTGGCGCCTTGCGTTTTGCTGACCCAGAGTTGCGGAGCTGCAACTGGGCAGCATTTGACCCCGAGAGATTTGTCCAAGAAATCTGTGTGATTTGGCACTGCTGGAGATGTGGAACATGTTTTGAGATGTTTTGTGTGGGCCAAGTCTTGCCAAAGGCGGGCTGGAACTGAGCGGATTTGTTCCATTTGTATGAGCGCCGTTGTTGTTCTGCCCCGGTTGAAACTACACTGATGCAGATCTTACCAAGACCCATGGCAAACATTGGCAAACAATGATGGTTCTTATCCCAGCTAAACATAGCTCAACCCCATTGAACTGGTACACTGCTTGTTTGGAGCATAGCATATTACAACACGATATCAACATGTTTATTTGCATTATTTTGCATTTATCTGCCCACTTTGGTTCAGATTGGAATTTCTTTTGAAACTCAACTTCTCCGAATCATATGTACCCATCTTTGTTGGCACTCATACTTCCACGTGATTCGAAAACTGGCAAACAAGGCCCTTTCCATTCCCTGCAGGCAAGCCTTTCGTCTTGGCTCTTTTCCAGCGAAGAGCGTGCACACTGAAGTACCCTGTGGAAACTTGCCAACAGAGCTGTGGTGGGACGCCCTTTAACCAAACCACAGGTGACCCAACAAAATTATGACGATCATTATGTGATAGTTTGTACATATGGCAGTTATATAACCATATCTAATAGATTATCTTTGAATTTACGTTGGATTTAATCCGGTAAGCAACTGTAGTATGTTTATGACATCTTCAATTGAAGTCTTCAAAGGGAGCGGTTTATACTGAGCAATCAGGATTCCAGTGAAATTGGGAGCTATGAACATGCGAGGTGATGACCATGATCATGCTCGGAGTTCCCCACATGACTATTTTTGGAAATATCTCAAACCCAGTGCTTGTATAATGGAGTCTGATGGATTCTGATGGATGTAGAAAGAAACTGTTATATAGATGGATCCAAGGAATAGCCGGCGGCCACAACTTGAGGTCCTTTGTTTCAAGTTTGAAGGTGCCTAATCAGATCAAGGTGAAAACAAGGATGCATTTGAAATCATAAAACTTCGATAAAACTTGAAAATATATACTCAATTGATGAGCCCATTGTATCGGATAGCTGTCGGAATGAGCATTTGTGTGAGTATCGGCTCAGCCTGTATATAGTGTTCCCTTGTAGTTGATACCCATCAGTTTGGATATACATATGCTTGGCTTGCCAAACGTTTCTTAACCAATTGTTTGGGGTTGCCTAGAGGCCATACACTTTTTTTTTATTCTTGGGATGAATCATGAAATCATGAATCATCCCAATTCGGGGATTGGCACAACATGTTGCTTCAATCGATCATCGATCCCCCCAAGGCCCCAACAACTGGTTCTAAACTAATATGTGTTACTATGTTTTGATGTCTTTTGAATCATACTTTATGGATCTTTATGGATAATATAATGCCATAACAAACCATGGTTTTCCTATGTTTTCCTATTTTTCCTCACCAGTTGATGGGCGCCCCAGGAGGAGCTTTGGGAAGATCGTGACTTCGTCCTGCAGGCAGTGCAGATTCAGAGCTCGGCATTCCAAGCGGCCAGCGCAGCCTTTCGCGGGGACCCAGAGATTGCCATGTTGGCGGTGCAACGACATGGTCACCGGACGGGGGACAGAGATGGGGAACCGGTGTTGTCCAGTGATGCCCAATTTCAATGGTTTATCCCCTCCTGGGACTCTGGGACTCTTGGTTGTTTTCTTCCCATCACTAATCAATACCCCTCAGAATTCACGATATTTACGGCTTTTTTAAGCATCTGACGCAGTCCCACCAATCACAGGACCATTCAAATCATTCAAGGGATATCAGGTCATGGGCTGTTCATGGCCATTGAGCTCAGGTTATACCTTACAATTTGCCTCCACTGAGCTGCGTGCGGAAAAGAAGATCGTGCTGGCGGCGGTGCGGCACCTTGGAGCAGCAGTGAACTCTGTGGCTGCAACTGTGAACCAGCAAGAATTGGGTTATATTCATGACCATTTATAACCAACAATCTTTTTAGGATGTACTGTAATGAGATAATTCTAATGCAGATGAAATAGCCAAGAATGTGATATATGGGCCAGGTGCGTTTGAAATTTGGGTACCCAATTCCATCCACTGGTCAAGGATCATTTCTGCATTACAGTTGCAATTTTGGTGGTGTAGCCAATTTTTGGACAGACCATTCCTTGGGCATGAAATTGGGTGTTGAGGTAGGAGGCACCAGGGAAGGCCAACTAGATAAGCTTGTTCAGACATGTTTGTTCATGGAGTGGATTACGAGATTTGCCATTACTGCATGCTTTGAACGCTGGCTATACATACTCAAACAATATTAAACAGAACAAAATGATCAAAATGTTCATGTGGTGCTGCAGCGGTGCTGGTCAAACTTCAGATTGGTATGTAGTATAGGTTTGGCATGGTTTGGCATTTATTGAATGTTTGAATTCCCGACATTTTCTCTAGAGCTGGCCTTGGAGACTTGCGATCTTGTTGGGCTTGATCGTCCAAGAGCAGATCAAACCAAGAGCCAGCTGCTATCATACATTCCTGTCTAGCAGTTTCAAAGGTTGTTTTCCAATTTTCAAATATGTGTCAACCTACAAATTGGGGATGTTGACCCCAACTTGTAGTTTTCGACATGTGCTGACCGATCAGATCCTGTTGTGGAAAACCGGCGGTTCAACACACTGCTTGGCAGGCAATATGCTTCGGCCTTGGCATCTGCTCCCAAGCTCCAGGACTTGGATGTTTACATTAGATGGACATACAGTATGTTGTCAGCTTTATTTAAAAAAACAAATCATATAAACATAGAAAGGCTCCGTAACCTGCAAAAACCATGCCAATTGCAGATCTGACAAATTTAAGGGGCTTGCAATGATAACAGAAAGGCTCCCTAACCAAATTACCTTGGGAGGTCTCCACCTGGCATAGATTCCGGAATTCCAGCTGGCACGACTGGATCTTTCCTTGGCACCAAGACTGGGCAGCATGGGGCACTGTTTGGTTGATATTTGCTATGGTCAATTTTGCTTGCACGACACTCATGAGCTTTGAGTTTTCTCAAGGCAGAAGTTCAGCTATTGCCTCTAACAGATGCATCATGGTTGTTTTTTTCCTAAGGTACCGTTGCATCATAGTCTTGAGGTGGTAGCTGGATCCAGGTTGAAGGATTGGCCGGGCCACAAGCCTAGCAGAGCGCCGAGCTTGGAGGTGCATTTGGCTCGGAGGCA
>Ga0126342_10011588_pt1 | contig 15740 bp, 17 predicted proteins | sample Cyp1metagenome_FD_92528 | JGI IMG/M metagenome (GOLD analysis project Ga0126342, IMG submission 92528) | Coral microbial communities from Lord Howe Island, Old Settlement Bay, Australia - Cyphastrea 1 metagenome | ecosystem: Host-associated > Invertebrates > Cnidaria > Coral ...
AAAGAAAAAGCAATGAATGCTATTTTGGTTCAAGTTTACTTGAGCCAAAATGATAGCATTCATTGAAGCACTTAAAGATGATACATGCACACCCAAGCCTGCCAAACTCAATGCATGGGTATACGTGCAAATATCATGGTCTCCCCCCTTTCAGCGCATGAACACAAACACACAGATGAACTTCTTAGCCGAATACGTTTTGCCAATGAAGTTTATGTCAAGAAACTCGGCATCTCTTCAGGCCGAAGAGTTGGCACCGCTCCAACAGAATCAGTCGTTGAATCCATGGTGTCTGCGCCCATGGCATTCCAGAGATCTCAGTGCATACTGCTTGATTAGCTTGATCTCTGATCTTGATCTGCTTGGGGTTTGCTGCGATGAGAATTGGCGATGGCTCAAGGCGTTGCTTCAACCTTCAGAGCTACATTGTGAAGTAAATCTACATGACTCCATGAAGGGATACACGTTTGCCAGTGTATCGGTATGCTTACGGGCAGTAGCAGTGTTGAGCTAGGCCAAAGTGGGCTCAGACCGCAAGAATAAGAAGAAACACTGGCTTCCTGCACATGCCAACCATATTTCAAAGCAAATGTCCATGCATTGCTCCATGCTAGCTGCTAGCTACTGGATGCTGGATGCTAGCTTCTAGTTGGCAGGGACAAACTTTGCTGCTCACCAATGTGTCAGAAGCTCCTCAATCCTTTCCTCCATGTCACCATACTGTGCACGAGCCATTTGGACGGACTTGCGGCGCCGATGCTTCACCAACAGAGTCCGAGACAATCACGGACATCACACATTTGATAAAGCGTGCACCAAAAAAACAGCAAGATGCACCAAGTATATCCACTGCTTCGAAAGGTCATGCCATGTCCTGTCCATTGCAATCAATTGTGTGAATGAGGCTTACCAATCCTTACCTGCCTTTACCATGCCTTATCTATGAATATCATGGAAATTCATGGAATATCTATGATCTGAGCATATCTTAGCTATCTGAGCATATCTTAGCTATCTGAGCATATCTGAGCTATGGGCCTGTCTGCTTTCATCGCCTGAGATTTGCCAAAGCAATGCGATCCAACGCGTCACCAAAGGCAGGCCGCGACCTCCAAGAGCTGGAAAGCCGTGAGCCAATGCCCAGCACCAATTGCAGCCCCATAGCCTGAGGCCAGTGCGCTACAGGCCCTACAGGCCCTACAGGCCCTACACATTCTGTGGATTTATATGGATTTAAAATTATTTATGATATTTAATATAATTTATATGGATGGGCCACAATGGAGCGCATGGCATCTGAGTTTGGAGCAAAGCACGCTTGGTTGAATCCTTTGCAGCCTTGAGCCGGCACAAGCTGGCGTGCAGCAGGTGGAAGTGGTGGAAGGTGAGGAGAATGCCAGAAAAGGGAAAACAAAACATGCAACATACATCAACATACGGTTTCAATCAATTTTGATAATTTTCGGATATCCGTGAGCCAACTTCCATGTCATGTACATGACGTGTGGACTGTGGCCGGGATAAGGCCATAACAAGCATCGCAACCCTTGGGAATCCAGGGGAACCCTTGGGGCACAAACTTCATCGCCTCAAGCAATGCAACAGCTTGCCTCAGTCTTGACTTATGGATGGGCAAATAATTGTCGGACAGCCCGGACAGCTTCCACGATGTCCAGATCTGCTTCTAGATTCTAGTATATTCTAGTCGTATCTAGTCGTGCCATGCCTAAGGCTCCTACTTCCATTCCAACGCCCGCTCACATGCGCTGATTGCTGACGTGTAGCTTACGGCCTGACATCTTGCCACAGCAGTTGGTACACTCTGTTTGGACACAGATCTTCTGTATTCACCCGTTGTTTCATGTTGTTTCTGCCGCACCGTGAGAACATTTCAGCAGAAAGGCCGTCACCCGTCAACAGCGTTTCAGTGAATTGGTTTGTTTGCGCGCAATTAGCTTGCAAGCAGTCCTTGCTGGTGCAAAGTTCTATGACTATATAAGCTTTCCTAGAATGGCTCAACAGCAAAGCCGGGGGCGCAATCGCCCAGCCATTGGCGGCCAAAGGCAGAAATGACCCTTGTATAGGCAGTGTGTATATATACTACAGTATACTATTAATACATCCTTTTGCGCTGTTGCAAACTGCAGCGTCGTGAATTTGAAAAACAGCCCAAAATTCCGAAGAAACACAACAAGGGCAGGCAGGTGTCTCAGCTGCGCATTAGTTCTGCTTGGTGCTGCTCTGCGATTTCCCTCCGTGCCGGTCGGATAAGGATCTGGACAGTTTGAGGCTCCCACATCTGGAGTTGTTTGCCCCCAAGGCATTTGGGCCTATGCTTTATGCTTCCCGCAAATGTCCAAACGTGAAATGCTGAGCAGGTCTCTGACCGTGACCATAAAGATTGACCCATTACATCCCATGACACTAGCGGGGTCAAGCACTTGATGGAAAATGAACGTTGTGGATCTTTGTGGATCTTTGTGGATCTTTGTGGATCTTTGTGGATCTTTGTGGGACATCATTCAAGGAAACAACCTGTTCTAACCTAGACACCAGAGAGCCTGGAAATTAAAAGCAATGATATGCAATCAATCAAACTCGAACTCGCCGTTTTTGCCTCAATGCAGCCACAAGCGGTCGGTTTAGGCGTTTGGGTGCAGCCAGTGCAATGGGTCTGCAGTCTAAACAGTGACAACTGAACACTTAGTACTTGGTGCCTAGGTATAAACCGATCAGTCGTGATTATGTTCTCTCTTCACCAGCTCAACCAAATCGAGTGAAACAATTCAAAGTTCGACCTTTCCAGTTTCATTCGAAACCTTTCCGGGCATCCCGGAGTAAGTCGTCAAAACAAGGGATGTCAAAATGTCTTCGTCTGCGAAGCACGAATTTCTGGGCCCAAAGGCGAAGTGTGGAAAATCCCCGACACGGCAATCCTGACCTACGGATGCCTGCCAGAAAGAAGGCCTTTGGCACGTCGGACTCTTCAGCAATATTGTAGGCAACAATCTAACATGTATACAGTATATACATGTATATACGTATATACTTGTGTGATATTGAGTGAACATGCATCCCAGGAAACACTAGTCACTAGTCTTGAATCGTCTTGATAATAATGTCTTAATATATTAATATAACCTCCTGTTGCAGTTCGGACTCACAGAACTGCAGGGGGTAAACCTCCAAGGCTGTGACCATCCACAAGCCAAATGCCTTCTGCATGTGTGGCCTTTGGCCAACAGCCTCGGCCAACACAAGTTTTTCAGCAAATGGTAGCAAGCTGCCAGGCGCCATTGGCGTCCTCCCACAAGTTGTCCTGCGTTCATCGTTCCATGCAGCAAAAGACAAGTCCCTTATGGTTCCTTTTGCTCGGCAATATTTAGCTGGCCTCTTCCTTGATTGATGTCGCTGCCTGTTCTGGGTGCTACATAGATCACTCCCGTTCACCCGACTACATTCTGACATCTGGATACATCTGGTGTATCTGTAGCCCATGGGTGCAAACAAGCCACTGATTCAGCATCAAATTGTACACGTGCGGTTGGTTCAATATGTTGTGACATCTCAGTCAAGCTAGATTTGATGTAAACAATGATCCTGCATCATCATATGCTTTCAAGTCTATTCACATGCTGAGTGGACAGGTACATGCATGCCTGAATGCATGTATAGTAATGGACATACACTTAGACCACAAATTGTTTTCCAATTGTTTTTCCTACACTTAGAACGCGTTTTATCACGTTCCATCTCTGTTCTAAGTGTTGGCTTAGAACAGCAGCCGACACGTGTTAGAACACATCTTATAGCAACACACATTTTCCAACATGTGTTCTAAGTGTATGTCCGTATTTATATTGTAATCAATAAAGTAAATGGTGGTTTATGGGAAATGATGGGGTATAATATAGCTATGCCCCCAAAAGAGTTTTCTTATTGGGTAGGCCTCTATTTGGGACACAAATGGTTGGTAAATGAGATGGTTCACTATTGGGTTTACCACATTAATCATCGGTATACATAGATAATAAATAATTAATTACTTATAATATAAATATATATATATGTAATATAATATATATGTATGTAGAATATATCTATATATATATATATCCATTAATCTGCACTGAAGGCTGTGCAGATCCTTGCATGGACATACACTTAGAACACCATTTGGAATTGTGTTGCGTTCTAAGTGCCAGTTAGAACACGTGTTCTAAGTGTATGTCCTTAAACATACACTTAGAATCAACAGCTTACCTGCGTCGTGTTGGAACTAGCGTTTTCCAAATGGTGTTCTAAGTCTATGCCCTTAACTATAAATCAATAGGATGATTAAGATGTCGTCAGCATCAAGGACAGGATATCCAGGTTTTTTCTTGACATTCCTCAAGCGTGGCACCTGTCCCATTCTCCTGTCGCAGTTCCTGTCGTTGTTCGTCGTCTCACCCGGCTGAAATGGAGGAAACGGCTGCTGCTGCTGAAGCCGTAGTGGACTGAGCGGGAGTGACATTGAGCAGGATACCAGGTTGACTCCATGGTACACGTTAACCCGTGTCACTGACACATGTCTTTGCTCGTATATATTATTTGGGTATGGCTCCAAAAAAAACAAAAAACAGGTATGGATCGTTCCGCAGTGATCCCGACGTGTGGAAGGAATGAGTTACGCATAGGAGGTTTGATTCGGACCTACTGCGAAGGTCGGTATACAAAATTGGCCGGGTATAAGTACAATTTGTCATTCTTGGATCTGGATCAAGAGTATGGATCCGGGCTACGGATCGCATGTGGGTCCAGTATCGGGGCCTTACATGGATTGAGCTCTGTCCTACGAATCCCTCTTGTGTTCTGCGGTTCAACTTTTGATCTCTGCAGCCAGGGAACGATGTGATGGTGTTGCAAGGCTTTTTGTGCCATGGGCGGGTTCCTCTTTCGCGATTGGCACTTCCACACCTTCAGGTGTGACCGCATCAACTCCAAGTGAGGCAACATAGGAAATTTCCTCATTCCACTAACTAATGTCATTGAGTTCATTGAGTTCAAATTTATTGTAATTCTAGTTTCAATTCCGATTCTAGGTTCAATTCCGATCCAACTTTGGGCTTGCTGCAAAGGGCATGAACAACTGATGCTGCACCATCCACAAATCGGACGGATGTCCAGGGTCAAAATTTGCCTCCTCCTCCTTGGTCGCTATCGCTATGAACTTGTCCTGGCAGTGCGGCTGAATACAGTGCATGGAAATGGTCAGACCTGCAACAAATAGAGATGGGATATGACCGCACGACATCTACAAATCCCAACAAACATACTCTTGAAATCTCTTGAATATTCTTGAATAACCTCCAATAATGACATGCGCACACACACACACATCACACACACACAAGATAGCGAGGTGGCATGGAACCGGTTCATGGAACCTAGATTTCAGGACAAATGTTTGTCCTGAAAATGTCCTGAGAACACTTCCAGATTTTGTGTTCAGGCATTCCATAATTCAGAAGGTCGGATGCGCCAATGCAGCACGCATGTATTCACATGCTGCTCTCTCACTTATTTGCGTTCAGTTTATCGAAATCTAGATTCTAGATTCTAGATTTATTCAACAATGAGATCAAGTGTAACAACGACAATATTTATATACCGTTTCTACATGTTTCTACAATCTCACCCCACCGAAACGATCCCGAAATCTTTGCTTCCCTGTCAAGATAGATCCTACCCCTTCATACCACCAACCGACCAACCCTAAACCTCAAGGCCCTCAAGGTCTTTCGGCACTGATTCCACAAAGATCATCTATGACTATGTCATACTACGTCTATCTCTAAGTACGGGGGGTGTTTAACAAAAATGAACAGTCACGCAACGCACACAAACAAGAGAAAACATGCATAAATAGTTTCGAATCCTCCTGAAACTAGATGAGCAATGTGCAAGCAAATGTCATGCAGCGAACTGATTGAAATACAGCACACCAACATACGTCAACCATTCTCGACCTGGTACTGTAATAACTTCAAGCCAATGGCGGGCTGTCCTTGTTGATACAGAGCATGTCGCACGCTGTGTACGCAGTCACTGTGAAAGGGGACCTGTTTGGATGACAGCTCCAGTTCTCTCCCTCTTTCTCTCCGGCAGTTGCGTGCAAAGAGCAGAACAGCAAAGCCTCTTGAGCTTCAAGGAAAGGAAAAGCGTTGGGATGCAGCGAGCTCAAGGAAAGTTCTGTTTGTTTGTGCAGGTTTGCGCAGTTGAACTGCGTCCAAAGGACTCCATTGGCTCTGCGCTCCAAAGGGTATCCTCATCTATTGCGTCGAAGGATTCATCACCAAGGATCATCACCTTAGCGAAGCAGAGATTGTGAAACAAAAGAGATCAAAAGAGCCAAACTTATCCAAAAACTTCAAAATCCCAAGGTTCAATGCATTGGGATCTCTCTGCTACAGGTTGCTGCCAAAGCGCTTCACCAAAGGCATCCAAGGCTTGAAGTCTTCCAGCGCACAAGATCCATGCACATTTGGCTTCCTGGCCCAGAATGGCTTATGGATGGTGCCCCAGACTCACCATGGAACACTAAAGTCGCTAAATTCGCTAAATGATGTCTAGCAATGGGGCACAGTCTGAGAGCCGGCACACAAAAGGACGAAGTGAGAAAGAAAACGGAACCCCGCATGCTTGGTCCAGGAAAAAAGAATCTGAGTTCTGAGAGATTCTTTCAAGAAGTGATTCCCTAAATGAAACGTGGCACTATGTGGCCGTACTTGCACAGGAGCACACATCACAGGCATGTTGCAAAAGACGCATTGTGAAACAAAATCTGGCCTCTCCCATTGTGCAGGCCTCGGATTCATTTTGAAGTCCGCGCACGCAAAAAACACTGCTGCATCTGCACTCCAACATTTAGGGCAGCAATGCCCTGCTAAGCATTTGGTAGCACAGTAAGGATACAGTAAGGACATGAAGTTGCTCGAAAGTTGAGGCAAGAAGATTCGCTGAAGACGAAATGTGGACTAACATGGACTAATTACATGCCAAACGGAAGAGTCATGGTGTCGGTATCTACCAGTGCTACCAGTGCCGTCACAGGGACCAATAAATGCCATGGTTTGATCTGCTTCAATGATTCCTGGAGGGGTAAAGGGCGCTCTTTTTGCCTGTGCCGTCAAGTTGCCACGTCTCCCGGACACATGACGAAGAAGCTCACGCATTCGTTCTTCTTGTTGCAAATCTCTGCCAACTGAGACTTGCTCAGCTCTGAGACACCTGGCAACCTGCCAGTTGAGTTTCCAAATGGGTGTGCTGCATGGTGATTTGCCACGTCATAAGTACATCAAATGTTGACTAAAACGCGCACACACACACATACACATTGGGTGGGTGGGTGGGTGGGTGGGGGTAGTTCACTGTCACGGACAGTCATGGCCCTCTGAACCCTCTGAGCCTAAACAAGTGCTGCTGTATCTTGGCTCGCTCCACCTGCCCAAACAAAAAGTTTGGAACCGATTGAAGAAACTCCCTATGTGGAACATCTCCCATAAAATGCCTAGTGGATGAAAAAAATATATAAAAATAAATATAAATAAGCATAAATATATATATATAATCAATATATATATATATATACATGTGTGTGTGTGTGAATAAATTATATATATATATATTCAAATATCTAAGCAGAACGTGGCACTATGGCACCTCTTCCTGAAGCTCATCTGGCAGCCTTGTCATGGCATCGCTTCAGACCATGTCAGATGGAAAAAGATTCATCACAGCATGTCACAGTAGTGGTGGCATCCGTGTGCAAACTCCTGAACACTAGGACTAGATAGGACTAGGGGCAGACATGCTGGTTATTGAAAAAAATTGCACTATGGAGGCAGAGAAACCAAACAGGACATGGAACATCACAGAAGGAACGCCATTAAACGCGTTTAAATATGTTTAAATACATGTGTAATTACGTCGTTTGGAGCCATTGACCCGACTCGCCAGAAGTTCCTTTGTTGCAAGAGGGCGTTCTCTATTCAGTGGTTCATTCGACTTTGCCACCAGTTTGCAGTGAATCAGAAGGGTCTTGCCCATTCTTTGGGTGGACTTTCTATGTCTGTTTGGGGGCACGGTCACTACATGAAGAGACAGGAACTGGCTCAGTGCTGTAAGGTCGTCGAGCTACTCTGACAGGAGGCGGGACTCCTTTGCCATGATCTTGCGCCTCTCAAACCTCGGCATCAAGATCTGACTCCAAAGCCAGGCCTGATGTGAAATAGCTTGAACATGTGATAACATGTGATAAAAGTTATTGAAAGGTGTTGTGCCACTGCCTGTAGCAGCACTCGACTTTAAGGAGCAGAAGAATGTGCAAACCAAGTGGCAGCAAGTTCAGACAGTCGCGAATGCGACGCCTGTACATGAAGTTGCTTGCTAAAAGACCACTGTAGCCGCTGAATCTGTTCAAACTCCACTTCAGTTGTGCATTCCTTCACGGCAACATTGTATATCAATCCCAAAGTGTTTGACAGGGTTGAAGATGTGCTAACAATCTGTAGCTAGAATAAGCCTTCTGGCATGTTCGGTGGCTATAATATGCTATAATAATAAATGCCGAGCTGAGCACGGGTGGGGAAACCAACTGTACAATGCTGAGGTTTCTCCTGCACATCCATGGAAAGTCAATTCTCTAAATGCCAGGCGCGGTCAGGCCATAGCCAACATAATCAACATACAAAGACAAGTTCCAACCTGCGCTTTCCATAGTGGAAATTATGTTGGATTGTTTTCTCGCATGTTGTTGTCGCCACTGCGTATCAGACGTGGCCGATCCCTGCATTTTTGTAATTACTCTAAAATGATCTGCGCTAAAACAAGTTGGAAAGCAAACTTTTTATTTAGAGACTTTAACATCTTTAAAGAAGAAAACAGTGAGTGGGACTGATTTGGCTTCAAAATCAATAATGTAAGATTTAAGCTGTACATTTTAGATCATTTAGATCCTTTTTGTTGCTCCATTTCTCTGGTCATGACAATGGTGATTTTAAAAGTCTGAGTCGTGCTTTTGTCTGACCAAGCTTATACCGAAAACCGGCCCGCTCTAGAATGATCAAAGCAGATCTGGCTGCTTCAAGGGGGGTTCCAAGAATCACCCCTACCAGTAGAGTGCAATCACATTGAATCTCAGCTTTGTAGTTGCTCTCGGTATGGATTCTTTGAACTTGGGTGAAATTTGACCTATTTTACAACAAGAGCCGAACCTTGTAGAGTTGGATACATTGGATTGTAATCACCAAAACTGGTCGTGCGCATTACATTTTATAGTAACACACGGGTGCACACACATTTTGCAGAGCCTACTGCTTCCCCCTCCAGAAGAGCCCCAAAAAGTTCATGTTTTTTGTTTTGATGGAGAGACCTTCACGAGGAAAAATGTGGGACAGATTTGGTGTCTAAATCAATGGTTTGCATTTTAAGTTTGGGATCCTTTCTGTTGCTCCATTACGCTGGTCATGACAATCGTGGTGGTAGAATGTCTGCCCTGAAAGGTTGATTAGTGGAAATCGCAAGGTTACGCAAGTTTTGTGGTCGGCTGGTTTGAACTCAACACACACACACATATATATATACTTGTTGAAAAAAGTGTTTGTATGTCTGGTGCAACGTATTTCTGTTGCTTTGAGCGGACCTTTTGATCTTTACTCCTTTTTTCTGGGTAGCTAGGGAATTTCAGTATCTCTAAGTGTTCCGGGGTTTCCACTTAAACAGCCACTAAATCCAAAGGAGAGGATCTAGACAACCAAGATCCACTCATGACTGGTGTGCAATCCTTGATGCATCATGTCACTGTCACCAACAAGTGGCCCAGAGCAGCACAACTCATTCCGGATTTGTTCCGCGTTTTTTTCCGCCAATGTCCACGTTTTGACAGGAATTTCAGGGAATTTCCGCATTTGCTGTTGGGGTGCCCTTATCTAATTCATCCAGAAACGCGATTGCAAAGTCATGCCACAGGTTGCAACAAAAGCCTACAGTGGCCTACAGCCACCCAATCAACTCCAAAGACAGGACTTTGGAAGTTCACTGGGCTCACGGCAGCGGAAACGACCAAAAAAAGCAAACAAAGCCCATCGAGATTCGAAATGTGACAAATATCAAACCACGCACAACCACGCATTTGTTTTCGAAAATGCACAAAAAAATACACCTGACTGAGAAATTGTTTTTTTCCCTGAAGAAAAAGCACATGCTTATAATGCCTTCTGCCTGCGAGTATCGAATTCATTCAAGTTCTGCTAGGTTTGCGTCCCTTTTGCCCAATGGGAGTTCCTTAAAATGGGGACCCCGAGACCAACCGTTTTCGTATTTGAAATCAACAAAGAATGAAACGCTCTGCACGGCAGATGAAATAATGATAATAATAATATATTATCATATATACCAAATGCTTGCGGGGAATTTGCACTAATATCAACATGGTAGTGTAGTGGAAAATGTCTATACAATGTTTTAGCCAGTCAACATACTGTAAGGCGACTATAAAATGCCGAGCACTTGGTCCTCCTGTGTATGTTTTTGGTGTTACCACAGAATTGTTTCACGGGGTTTCTCTATAACATCCCCAGCATGACTACACTTTCCTAATCTAATATAGTTTAATTATATAATATTATATATTGAAACGGCTAGGAAATTCAATTTCATACCAAGCACAAGTTCACTGTAGTGGAAATTCAAACAGGGATCGGACATGTATCACTGTTTTTCACATGTTTGATCCCTGAGGTATGCAGATCTGCCGCTGCCTGTTTTGAGGATCCATCTTCAATCTCTTCAAGAGCATGCGTACCTTAGATTTTTTGCGAGAGGGCCACCCATCAACTTTCAAGACAAACACATACATAGATGCAATGCAGATATATAATGCACTGCACACTGACTTGTTGGCTTTGCCTTCAGCCAATTCATTGTGTTTTAATTGGTTCATGGGGAAAATTGAGGAAGACCATGGACCCATGATCGTGGTTAAAAACAAGGTTTCCATGATTTCCATGTGGGTTCGACCGATTTCAACCGTGCATTTTTTCCATCAACCAATCCATTGGTAGGACTACAAGGCAAATTCTCAGCCAAAAGTGCAGCGAAGAGTTCGTCCGTGAAGCTGCGGCTACGCTCTGAGATCTTGAAGTAGGCTTGGGTCAAAGATGCAACCTCGAGAGATCTCGAGAGACATGACCGAATATGATAGAATATGTCTACCTGCTCAATGATACTCTACCGGTTGATATAGGTACACGGCATGCAACGGTGTTGAAATCATGAGATTACAGTGAAAAAAAATAAAGGACACCCTGACACCCGCATCCTAACGGGGATGAACAGCTGTAAATAAAAGGGTTGAAGCATGTTGAAGCTCAAAACAAGTGCTTTGTACCAACAATTGGCTGCTTTGAAGGACCCAACCTCCAACATCTGCAAAATCGTTCAGCATGTTGAAGCTCAAAACAAGTGCTTTGTACCAACAATTGGCTGCTTTGAAGGACCCAACCTCCAACATCTGCAAAATCGTTCCACTCGCTGCTCCATGATCTGGATATATCTGGATGTTCTACGATTTTCTAACTGCTTCACAGTTTGCCTCAGAATTATGTGTAATTATATCGCGTATGATATGCATCATCTGGCAGCGACTAGAAGTCATCCCGCAAACAAAAATAACATGAAAAAACAATAAAGAAGACCGCAAAGGGGTGTGCAAATTATTTAAGTTCATTTGAATTCAGTCTCTGCGCTCCCAACCCCTGATCTCCAATTCTCATGTTCATCATGTTCAGCCCTATCAATCTTTTTGCTCTCTTCTCTTTATTGGGATTGAAATGGATTGAACATATTCTTGGTCTTAAAAGGCACGATCTGGCCAAGTCTGCAGCGTAGGGATGTGCTCAAGTTTTCGGGGGCACAAGCATACCCCCTGCGACCCAGGGCCCTCATTGCAAGAAGGTTAAGACCTTTGAAAAGGAAAAACATGGAATTGCATGGAATTGCAGCATATTGCAGCCAAAATTTGCCAAAATGCTTTATGGTGTTACTTTGTTGAGGGCTCTTCTTCAGCCCCTTCATGTGATTTTGCTGCACCAGTCAATTATCATCCCATGCAAACTCACACCCTATCACAAATCCTATCAAAGTAGCCGAGATGGCGAAGGCAGAAAGGGCAAAGAACCTAAGTTGCTGCAACGGCAACCAAGCCGAAGCATGGATTCGGAGGTCTCAAAATCATGTGGCAAATGCAGCAATAAACCAAGCAAATTCTAACAAAACAATATATATATATGTGTGTGATATATATATATATATTTATATTTATATACATACATACATACATACATACATACATATATATATTAATATATAAAAACAATGAAACACACGACGTATATAAACCATCCCAAATATTGGGAGCTTGTGATATGTCATGATGATATTGATGATTGGGTGTACCAGTTTGGCAATGTTTGCCACATTTAAAGATCCTGCAACATCCAGCGGCTAAGCTCCGTAGCTGAGTGGCATAAAGAACAGCACAAACATTCGCTCTGCCAAGTTGACCTTTTTTGCACACAAAATTGGGACGGTGCAAAAACGAAACCACCTTCTGATACTGATCATGAATCAAATACCCAAATAATACCAAATATATAATATAATATAATGCTAATTAATGCTAGCTCAGAAGAAATGTGCAGTGAAGCTTGAACATACTCGAAACAATTCAATTCCACAATTCCATGCGGGTGTGAAAGGTGAGAAAACCAAGCAATGCAAGAAAGTTGCTGGGGTCACTTCAGCTGGCATGGTCCTGCACGAGAGGCATCACTGTCCAAGGCATCATTATCTCTTTTGATGTGGCAATGGATTGATTCCATCTGGACATTTCCTTTGGGCACTGCGAACACCAATAGGAGAAAGTCAGCTTTGGCCTCATAACTCCCAAAGTCCAGTAGAAGCAGAAAATGTACCTGAGGCAAAGTGGATATACTGTTCTTGGAGCTCTAGCCAACTCTAGCATGCTCGAACTCATGTTTGAAATGATTAACTCTGAAGCCAAGGAACGACTCTGATGTTGGTCTATCAATCCACCGCCAGGTGCTTTGGTTTGGGCCTTGACTCCTCGAAAAGATCAAAGAATTTGGAAATCAAAGCTTTTACGCCTGTGACGATCAACTGGCTGAAAAGGCGGCCAATACCACCCGAAAAATATTAGGGGAATAGGATGGAATAAGAACGAATATAGAATAGAGAGTGTGTTGAAAGTGTGAAAATTTAGTCGACATTGCAGTGGAAGTAGGGAGTCCTGCTGATTGTGGTCCAGTGTGGCACTTGCAAAAATTCCTGAAGGGAAGGGGTTCAGGTTGCAAGGACTGAGCGGCTGAGTTCCACAGATCTGCAACTGGAAACAAGCATGTGTTTCTTTCAATTAATATCAATTAATGATGGCAGAAGCCTCATAGGTCTTTTCAGGCATGAGGTCTGTGATCAGGCTTTCCTTAGCCAATGACAGGTCCATACAGGTCCATCATTTGGACCACAACGGGGAGAACATGAAAGTCTCAAAATGTCTCAAATAAACGGGCCTTGTCTCATCGAATATGGAGGCACAACCATGAACTAGGCCTTCCATCGAACAAAGATCACAAGGGCCTACAGTGCCCCATCCAAGTGACTGGATTGCCAACCATCCAAAAGATGCACGCATTCCAATGACCTTAATGAGGTGTTCACTACGCACCAGGAAAGCTTAATTAGGCATGATGGATTAATACCAGTACTATGGCAAAACCATGCCAAAACATTACAAGATATGGGGAAATACCACATGCCTATCATTTAATTACATTCATTTACATTCATTTAATGCATACCATCCCATGAGTGCAGACATGTACAGACAACAGGCCAGGAACATCCTTGAACAGGCCCATGAAGCTATAAGGCGCCGACAAATCGCAATGACGATAAGCAGAATGCGAACCAACATCATGGACCTGATGTGTGTTGTTGTGCCTGTTGTGCATTGTGTTGCGCGGTTTCGCATTCTTTACGACTTTACGGATCGTAGTCGAATGTTGTAAGCTCACGCTCATTCACAGTCTCAGGGTTAGCTGGTTGGCGAGAATCAAGCTATTGTCAAGCTTTCAGGCCACCGTCTGCAGACAAGAAGCTGGACAAGCAACACTGACCCGATCTCATCCTCCACCCTCTCCCACAGCTTTCCTTTGAAGTGCAATCAAGTGAATTGGCCGTAAGAATTGTCTGCGTTTCATAGTGGTGCTGCTAGCAGTGCCAGCACCGACAGCAGACATGAAATGGAGCTCTGAAGCTTGACAAGGAACGCAGCTTTGCCATGCGTAGCCTGGGTAGAACTGGCATGAAACCTATCCTCTGGTAAAGTTCCTCATATTCTTGCATGAGCACATGACGTTGAAAATGAACAAGGAATAACTACAAGGAAAATCAAGGAAAGGCTTTCTGTAGACAGGCCAGTTTCCAACGTATGAACTACAGTTTTAAAAAAAAACAGCACGGCCATTCGAAGAGCAACTAGCATCGCGGCAACTATCAGCAGGCACACACGTGAGAATAATTAGGTGCCAGGTTCTTTGTGTGCTCTACGGTGCAGGGGTTGAAATTCCCTGCCCAATGATCTCCAGATAATTCCAGATATCTCCAGTGCTTCGACCCAGAGGAAGCACAGAGAGATGGGAGGAGGATACAGTACAACAGGATACACCCACAACCGGCGCTCCTAAACCAGACCAAGGCACATCCGCATGAGCCGCATGAGCCGCAAGAATTTCACCACCTGACAAGGTCAAACCTGGTCTCAGCCTGGTCTCTGTCTCAAACGAAAGTGGAACGTGAATCACACAGCGGAAGCTTAGACGATTCTGCAGCATGCCTCGGAGAAGGATCCCATTCCAAAGTTACAACTAGGGTAACTAGGGGGTAAGGACACGACAGGAAATGTAAGGAATCCCCATGGCCCAAGGAACCGGCTGAGAATATTACATAGACATGTACAACTGTATAACTAATAAATAAACTGTATGAACTCAACTGCAAGACAAACCATTGAGTTTGAGAATATTGACTGACATCTATCGAGATGGCCTGCGAAAATAGAATAAACATGAATATAATCATAGAATATCATAGAATAAACTAAACACAAATAACATAGATATACCCTCTGGTAATTTAACATAGCTATGGAAAATCACCATTTTTAATGGGAAAATCCACTATTTTTAATGGGAAAATAGTGGATTTTCCCATTTAAAATGACCATTTTCAATAGCTATGTGAGCACCTGCCTTCAACAGCTTGGCTGCTTGAGTTGAGCCACCTGCACAACCAGTGGCTAAAGTGTCAAAAATGTCCAAGCGATTCCAACCAGAAACATCCCCAAGCTATCCCAACCTTCACTAAGCAGATCTAAGATCATCTAAGATCATCTACTCCCCCTCCTTTTACCGTAGCGCAAAAAAAAAAAAATTGATTATTTTCCACGTTAACGAAATGGACGATTCGGAGGTTTACTTCCATGTTAGTTGCATTGGGGGGGGGTAAACTGCAAATTTGTGTTCTTTGGATCTGAGCCCTTTTTTTTTTTGGCTGGTTCTTTTTGCCACGAGTTCCCCGGGAATCCTGGGCATTTTTTGATTAACGTAGAAATTTTGAAT
>Ga0126342_10011589_pt1 | contig 15739 bp, 16 predicted proteins | sample Cyp1metagenome_FD_92528 | JGI IMG/M metagenome (GOLD analysis project Ga0126342, IMG submission 92528) | Coral microbial communities from Lord Howe Island, Old Settlement Bay, Australia - Cyphastrea 1 metagenome | ecosystem: Host-associated > Invertebrates > Cnidaria > Coral ...
AGGATCGAGTCACAGGCAGTGCTACGGAAAAGCCAGGGGCTATTCAGTGTTGGGGACAACACAGGCAGGAGTCACAGGGTGCTTCATTGGTGTGGGATAGGAAATCTCCCCAGTAGATTCGCAATATGTATATGTATATGTATATGTATATGTATTGAATTCTTCAGGTCCCATATCCCAACAGATACTCATGGATGGTTATTTCCATGGTCCCATCAAAATCATGGTCCTGCCCCTGTGGATGAGGCCCACGAGCATGCTGTGGAAGAACTGGGTGGAAGAATCCGGTGCTGACTTCTGCGTGAAGCAGGCGATGCTGTCGTTGCCATTCCGGGTGTCTAGCCCTGGGTGCTGCAGTTCCCATAGTTCTCACCAGTTCCAATGGATTCAGTGGATATATTTCACCATAGTTTGAGCCCCCCATAAGTCGGCAATCCCTTCACTAAAGGTTGATTTTTGACAAACAATGCTAGACTTCAGGAAATCGAAGACCCACGGATTCCAATAAATTTGTATACATCCATTTAGTTGACTGGACATATCTGGAAATGCTGTAAGTGGTTGTGAACACGTTATCTATCCACCAAAACTGGAACTGCACCCCTAAGTGTGGATTCCATACATGATTCCAACAAAAGAAATCCAACAAAATTCCATATGAATTCCACAGTGACTCCTTTTCGGATTCCCATTTTTTTCCAGCATTCACAGGATTTTTATAATCTTCCACAGGATGGATACCCTCTGGTAATTTAACATAGCTATTGAACATGGCCATTTATAGTGAGTTTTCCCATTAAAAATGGTGATTTTCAATAGCTATGTTAAATTACCAGAGGGTATCACAGGATTGGACATCCAATGAAATCCAATGGAATCCTGTGAAATCCCATAATCCCATAGGATTCCATAGGATTCCACGACATTTTCACAGGATTTCCATATGGGATCCACGACGGGATCCACGACGGGTCCCGGTAGGCCGAGCTCGATGAACAGACGTCCTCACAGGTCTTGGGACTGGAGGAGCAAACGCCTCGGGGCGTTTGGTTTTTTTTTGGTTGGTAAATTCCATGGATATCGGTAACATGTTGTTATATATTGTGTATATATGTATATATATATGGTTGTGAAAAATACTTACAATATCCATCACAGATGATTTGATTTATTGAAACCACATATTTCATTTTGGGAAAGCAACTTTTTCATTGATCTTTCTTCACAAGCAATTTAACATACACATGCATGCATGTTTGGTGTACTATACATATATAGATAGATACATAGTATCAATAGATTTACAGACATTGATTAACCCATGTTCAGTTTTTGCAACCACAGTCCCAGAAACTGGATGATGACACGTTGTTTGCTGCTTTGTCAGGAGGGTGGCAAGACTCAGAAACCGGACCGCTTGCGGCCCCGCGTGTGCCATGGCTGCCTAGGGATGCCATCAGAAGTGAATCGATAAGGATTATGATGGGGATAACATGGGATACCCTCTGGTAAACTAACATAGCTATGGAAAAACACCATTTTTAATGGGAAAATCCACTATAAATGGGCCATTTTCAATAGCTATGTTAAATTACCAGAGGGTATAGGGAGCATTGTAAGGAATCTGAATTTTTTGGGCCCCTCTCTAGCCAGCAGAGATGAATTTGTTGCTTATTTAAGCTGTGGCAACCCCAAAGATGGGAGTGTCTCCGGCAAGTAGAATCGGACCTGTTACCGCCAAATATGACCCAGTAAAAATGGTGTGTCCTGGTCCCTCGCCCCAATGGATTTCGGACTGGTGGCTTTGATTATTCCATCATGTTCCATCCAGCAAGAAATGGGATGATCATGGTAGAATCCATTCCCAATCTCCCTGTGGCCATTCGTTTGGTGGCTAAATTGACCCATACCAAAATGCAAACTAAATTTCTAATCACATGGGTTTGTCTGAAAATAGGCTACTCCCAATTCAATAGATGAAAACATCATTTTTTCCATTTCAATTGTAATAAATTGAGATGATATACACCATATTTAGACACCAAGATATCACTTGGAGTATTTGCGGTTTGCGCTTAGCTGGCCGCCAGCTGGCCATTGCTGGCAGGTTGCCCTTACACCTCCTGGAACGTCGGAACGAGGCCTGCAGCAGAATGGGTTGCAAGCTGTTGAACATCCCGGCGTTTTTGGCGTCCCAATCTCCAAGGCCAACATGGCGCAGCTCTTCCAACTCCTCAGCAAACTACCCAGTGCCGTGCACTTTTACCTGGAGCAGTCCGTCTTCCCCCAATGTGCCGCGCCTTTTTACATGGAGGTTTTGGACCCTCAAAAATGGGATAAACAATTTTCAGTGGCTCTTTAACTGACATAACGGCTGTTTTTGGATGGTTTCGACGGAAGATTATGACATCGCCGGTAAAAAAGGGGTGTTATCCAACAGTTTGTGGGATGGTTGCTTGGGGTGAGCCCAAATTAAGATGGGAAGTGACTGAAGTGACTGGCAGCTGTGCAATGGTTGGGTTGGTGAGTTGGGGTCAAAAGTCTTTGAAATAGAAGCTAGTGATAACTGGTGGTGAATTAGCACTGCTGAAGGTGAAATGAACTGAACTGAACTATTTGGCTGGTTAAACCATGATGGATAGAAAGTGCAAGACCGTGTGTAAAACCATGATTCATAGAAATTAGCATACCGTAAATAAGGGCAATACTTGTATATAACCTTTGCACATGTATGTAGAAATATACATATATCATATATCATATATAATATATCATATATCATATATCATATATGTATAAAGCACATATTATATAGACTAGTATGTATAGATATAATATTGTGTTATATCTTGCGTATCCTGGGTGGGATCACCGGGGGTGATGCTGACCGAGTCATGCGCTTCCAAGATGAGAAGCTTTCGGCCAGGAACTCGAGGACGAGCAGAGGGCTATATTTCATAGATTCCTATACGATATATATATATATACAGATGTATTGAACAGACTTATATAACTATATAACTATATATATATATGTAGGATATACATATATAACAGACATTCACCAACTATATTATATTAAGTGATATTTGTATGGAATTTTTAATTAACACAAGTTCATGGGATGGGATTCAATGCTCCCAGTTTTGTGGGGCTTATAGCATGGGATATATATATATATAAACTCTTCCAATTCAACACGCTATTTTGGTTTGCCTAAACAAGGTGTATATCTCCAATTTGATGGCAATGTTGATGGTGATGATGATGACGACGCCACGGATTTACGGGTACTCCGTTTTAAAACAAACCCAGATATGAAAGGGGATCTAGGTAATGAACAAGGGCATTTCAAAGGTGACCACTCGTTCAAACATGTGGATTTTACAAGTGACCACTTGTTTCGTCGGCAAAAATCATTCTATACACTTTTTGTCCCAGGCTATTATACTTCCGAGTATGATTAGCACAATCAATTCTGTTTTTCCTTCTCTTCTCTTTTTGCTCCTTTCCTTCTTCCTACTATCATCATTATAATCATTATAATCATCCCAACCATCCTAATAATCCAAATCCTTTTAACCATCATTTTATAGTCATAGAATTTCTAACAATGTTACTCACCTCTATACCGCCATACATTCCCCCAGACATCCACCACTGTTGCTTTGCCCGGATCCCAGCACCAAGGCCAGTGGGCAAGATCTGGGCGGCTCCATTCTCTTCGGGCAGCGCATCGGCTTCAGCGGCACGCCCAGTGATTTGATGCCACGAGAGCTGGGACAATGTGACTATGAACCAGGCCCCGAACATTTTACGCGGCTTTCTTTTTGGGCTTTTTTGGGGCTTGCTTGGAGGGCGGCCTTGGGGCTTTTTTGGAGGGGGTCCCCAATCATGGATTTATCTGGATTTTCAGGGTGATTTGATGTGAATTTGATAGGGATCGGGTTACTGTATGAGACTATGAAAAGTGGTATGTTGATTTAATTGGATCGATGATTCTGCGAGATTTCTTGCGCTTTCGGGTCCTGATATTTTCTCTCTTGGGGAGGTTTTAGACATCACTTAATGAACCCTCCACAAAAACGGCGATCTTCATAGAGGACATATGCAGATCCTGTTGGGTGAGGGTGTTGTGGGGATCCATCTCAATTCCTAGTGACCTAGTGGATTCCAACCATCATATCGGATGTTGGCTGGTCTATGAATTCCAAGTGTATAGAAGTTAAGGGATTTCGCAAACAGCTCTTCTGGTGGAATGTAAAAAAAGCGGAGGTGAAACAATGTGAAACACGTGACAGGTGATAACGAAGCCTTTCACATACATTTTGGGTCTGTCTGAAAATGGTGTATACCCCCCAAATGTATCCAAATGGTACTTTTTGATAGGAACATGATGATTAACCGATGGATTCAGAGGTACCATATTTTCAGACAAACCCATTTGGATAATGGATAACAAACTCACTACAACGCCAGGTAAGATTGCTGCTGGGTGATGGTTAGAATCGCTTAGAACATGTGAATTAGAACGTAGAACCATAAAAACAGGGTCGTTTGACCATCAATACTGGGGACATTTCCCCAGAATACCATCTGGTATTTTCACGCAGCCATGGACAATCACAATTTTTTCGATATAGCTCTCCCAAAAAAGATAGACCCGTATATATAATATTATATAATTCCAATAAGTAAGTGATGGTTTACTTTTCTATCTATTTGGAGGTTGCTATATAATGCTATAATGCTATAATGTCGGTAAAACAATAACAAACCATCCCCCAGTCATCACCATTTTTATAGGTGGTATGTTTACCATTCCCAGTCATGGGTGGTTTACGTCATTGTTTTCCCTACATTACCCTCTGGTAAACGTTTACATAGCTATGGAAAATCACCATCTTTATATAGGTAAATCAACTATTTCAATGGGCCATTTTTACTAGCAATGTTAAATTACCTACAATGTGGGCCCCCCCCACTTATAGCTAAGTTGGTTTATAAACCCCATTAACATCCATTAACTATTGTTATTTGCGTATCATAAACCAATGGACCATTGGAGTTATGTTCACCAACTTAGCTAAATCATCGATCCATGGCCGTGCCAGGAAGCGAAGGAGAGATGGTCAGCACGATGACGGACACCAAGGCGAGCGAAGAATGGGGCGGGGCGGGGCGGGGCTGGCCTGGGTAGAAACATTGAGTGACCCAATTTTCATGGATGATCCATGATATAAACATAATACTAATACTGTTATATATCATGAGATATCATTATCATGATATATCATGGTATATATCATGATAGATCCATGATATATTGTTATGATATATGACTGTTTTAAGGAGTATCGCCTGATGTTCAAACAAGCTCCAGTTTTTGAGGTCTTGCGGGCTTTAAAATACCATTACGGGACCACCATACCATCGATATCATCGTCCATCAATGTCTTGGTGAATTGGTGAATTGGCGACAGGGTGGATTTTTGCAATCTAAAGATACAGACTGGCTATATAGGCTATATATATATATATATTACACATTGTTTTGCAAGATACAGACTGGCTATAATATAGGCTATATATGTACACATTGGCTATTGTTGATTGCATATAAGGTTCAGCTTGGTTCTTAGGAACGATCCCCATAACACAACCTCCACCAACTTATAGACAGCTTTTCCTTTTTTTGGATTGATGTGGTAAACCCAGAAATAAACATCAACGGTTTTTCACATGCAATTATATATATATATATAACACTTGATATTACACTAGGATGTTTTGAGAACATTATTATAACATATTACAACCATCGTCAATAATATGAAATGGCTCAAAGTTAGCCTATATATATTCCTTCAACAATGCTGGTTAGATACTAAAGATGATCCTTTTAAACATTGAAAAAAGGCTAAGTCCTAAGCACGACCAGCGGTGTGGCCATGGCACCGGCCCCTGGCCAGGTGGTTACCTTTGAAGCCATCGAACCAGGCGATCGAACTCCCGCCATCTGATATCCTCTGGTAAACACGGTAAACGTTAACAAAAAACGATGGAAAATCCCCATTTTTCATGGGTAAATCAACGAACTAAATGGCCATTTTCATAGCAACCTGTTAGTTTGCCAGAGGGTAATGGATATAGTACTGTAGCAACTAGAGGATGCTTATTTTTCTCATCAATGCATATACTGGAAAGCAGTTGGCTGAATATTGGGCCCCCTTCCAATCTCTATATCGTTTGGCCTTGGTCATTGGTCCCCCCTTTTTCGTTGGTCATATTAAGCACCAAGTAAATGAACCACGTGTTTCCTCATCATTATTCATTATATATGTACTATGTATATCTATACCTATCTCTCTCTCTCTCTATATATATATGCACATAGTTTATATCATTCTATACCATAATTGGGTGTGTCTTCCTTAGATCTTCACGTTTTTTGTTGTTTCAATGGGTAATATCATGGTGACCCCATAGCGTTGCTGACAGGCTGGAACGTGGAGCTGCTGTTGGACAGCATCATCGAGGCGTCCCACCAGAACCGTTGCAATGCCTTGATCGACACCGGGGCGCTGATCACGGGCTTGACGAATCAAGAGGCCACGGATGGGATTTCATGGGGATTTTTCATTGGGCTTTGCCATGGGTTTGACACGGATTTAGTATGGATTTATAGGGATCTAACCGGATTCAACGCATTTATGATGGATTGTAGGCATTTGTTGTTCTGTATTTATGACCCGTTTGTTACACTGACCAGTCAGTTGATTGGATGGCAAATGAATTGCAAGGTATTGTTGTAATGATCCGTCATGGCTTACGGTCCATGTACAGTGCCATCGTTAATCAAGTAGTTACCCACATGGACCCATCTGCAAGTGGAGGGATGTGGCACTTGGAGGCTTTGGGGTGCGGTTGGGAGGTGCAGCCAGCGTTTTTGAACGTGCTTGATTGATGATTGTAGAGGATTATAGTATCAAACATATGGATTGTCATTCACTCAGTATGGAAATCCCGTTCTTAACCAACCAGCAAATGAAATGACAATTGAACACTGCTCAATTGAGTAATCAATATTTAATACAATTAGTACTCAGATGTCCCAAAAGACGTGCAGCTTGGATGCTGGCAGGTCGCTTGCTATTGGAGGAGTGTCCAACCCTGAAAATTCATGAACGTGTGGTTAGTTGAGAGAGGCAGCATCGCTGATAGCCTATTTATTGGTTGACTCCCACATCTTAGGCAATTCTAGTGTGTAGCCCTGCAACATTTCTGGTCTGAAGCATGTTTCAAAACGCATGTCCGTACGTGTTTAAACTTCCCATGTTTGCTGGGTCATTTTTTATGTCCAAATCCCCCCAACAAAAGCCCTTAAATTGGACATTTGGTAGCCCAATTCGTCTAAATCATCAAGAATTTGGTAGCAAATTTCTGTAACTTGGGGAATTTGGCCATCTTAGAAGACTGGCTGGTCGCTGGTCAGGTGGCTGAATATCTTCTGGGCTTCGGCCCCCGCAGCGAGTCTGCCGGCCCTGGTGGGAGCAGCCCATCTGCCAGGCGTGGTTCATAGGTTTGGGCTGCCGTTTGAAAACCGGGGATGGATGGTGGATTTGGGTTTGGGGACGAAATAAATGGCTGGTATATTTTTCTTGGAAAATATGGGATAATAAGGATAATCATGTCCAGGACTAGAAGGATTGTAGATCGTCAAAGAAGTGGGAACATGCCATTTTATCTAGGAGTATTGACCCCTGGTTTGTTTACGTATTGAGATGGGGCACCAGGTTTTAATAGTATTTCATCACTTGTGGGGTAACCACCTAGTCGAGCAACCAAGATTGATTCAGCATTGAAATTGTATCAACAGCAGCAAAACGTGTCATACCAGTGGAATGTTCGCTACAATTGATGTCAAAAGACTGAGACATAGTCTGAGAACATTGATGGTACTGTTTGCCAGTACACTGGCCAAGAGGCAACCATCGCGGGGGGCACTGCTGAATGGGGACATATCGTCACCCCAGGTTGCCCACTGCCCTAGAGTGGCACTAGTGGTTAGTGCCGAAGCTTCGCGAAGGTCCCCTACAGGGGGAAACAACCTCTGCGAATCTTGGGGCTACAATAAACACTACGGATGTGTGTTACTTTATCGTTATCTCTTGAGATATCATCCAGAAAAACATGTGTTTGATACAATTGTTTTGGACATTTATGATTAGATGATCACCTTATAAAAGTGAACCACAGATTAATAAAGCCTCGTTGATTTTTCCGCGGGCTTTCCGAAATTGGCAGGTCAGCGCCATCCCTGCCGGACACCGTGGACGGAGACGCTTGGATGGCGCGGGATGGCTGGAAGAATAGTAGGTGGTTTCCATTTTGATGGGGGATCCCAGTAGCCGAATGGATCCGAATGGTGGATTTTTCCATGGATCCGAACATACAAAATGGATGATTGATTGGTAGCCCCAAATTTTGGGTTCAGAGAGCAGGTATACTTTTTGGGGGTGGAGGCCAGTGCTGTTTTTTTCAAACCTCCTAATATGGCTTTGTTTGGTGCGGGATCCTTTGTGGGTGCCCGCACATCCGATGGCTCATCCTTTCATTTTTCTGTCCGAGAATGCTGAGCGCACAGGAAGACATCAGATAGGGATGACACCACACTGGGCTTTGGAGGTTTCCAAAAAAAAAATCAGTACCCCCTTGCGTCATCCATTTGATTTTCGGATTTTCCATGGTAAACCATCCCTTTCGGGGTACCTCCCATTTATGGCCATCCCTATTTTTTTGTCCCGTCCTACCCGTGACCAACTGACTAAGGTGGTCTTTTTGGACGATGATGGCGGCAAGAAGATTTTGTCCCTTGACGGCAAGGGGCGAGTCCAATCTGTTGGAGTCCCGGAGAATTTAAAGACAAATCAAGCATCAAATATCTGTTGGTTGATATTCCCAAAATTGATGATTCAACCAACAGTGTATATTGGTTTAACCAACAGTGCTCTACTATCCCAAAAAATTGGTTTATCTGTTGGTTAATATTCTGTTGGTTGAACAGCGCACTGGTGTATGTGATCCAGAGAAAAAAATAGCAGCTGTTTTTTGGGATAGTAGAGCACTGATCCTCCAGGTGGACTCATGTTTGCTGGTAAAAATTAATCCCCACCTTTGCCAATCACACACAGTGTCCCACTTGAAAGCTTACTTTTACACACACACACAATATATATATAGTTATGTATAATATATTATATGTATAACTATTATGTATATATAATATTATATATACATAATAATCATAATATATATATTATACAGTTGTGCAGCCCAACTTTTCCAAGTTCCCTCAACTTTGCAAGTTAACGAAGTTATACTGATTTTCGAAGTTCACCCAGTTCAACCAAGGTTTTCCGCTACATCCCACGCAGGTTGCGCGCCACCCGGGAGGTGACGAAGCTGGCAGACAGCGGCGTGCCGGCACAGAAGCGCTTCGCGTTTTATGACCAGGTGGGGATGTTTGTGGGAAATGGCTGGAAGGGTGTCTGACATCTAGTGGAAATTCGCCCTTTTTAGTGGAAGCTAATCTTGCAACCCCGAAAAATGCCAGGGTCTATGTTCATTTACTGGAGGGTATCTGGTATCTATATGTTATATTTAGTGGGATCAAAACAGGTTCTAAAAATCTGGATATATCTCGATAATCATGGGATGAGGGATTTGGAATTTAACTGCCCAAAATTGTGATTGAATGGCATTTAACAAACCAACAAATGAATATCTGGATACTTAGTATCTATTTGTGATATTTAGTGGGATACTCAAATATATTCAAATCTAAATCTTGATACACCATTATATTATAATCAAATATAGCTGGGTATATACTGTGTTTTTTTTGTAATCGGGATTCATGTTACATCATGGGAGAGGATAGGGATTTATATCATAGGGGTTCTGGAGGGATTTACTGTAATAGTATAGGGATTCAAGAGGGAAATGGTGTAATGTGGGATTCACCCAATGCCATCTGCACCATCCCAATTCAGGTCTATGAAATTGAGTAATTATACCCAATCTATGGGATGATTATTCAAATGACCCCAGCCGTGGTTGGTTAGTGGGATGGTTTATGGCATTGGGTAAAAACATGTTATATATATATATGTATACGTTACATGAATAATTGCGGGTAAATGATAATTGTATGGGACTTTTTGTGAAATAGCCATTGGTACCACGATGATTACAATTATTTCATAGGAAAACCATGGGAAATTGGCCATCAATCAGAATATCATGGGGCTATCAATGGATAAATCAAATCCGATTAATCACAAACTATTGGATATTATAGGTGCAATGATATTTATCATTGTTGCTGGGTTTCTATGAAGCTTGGGACAATGCGAATGTGAATATACTAGAGCCCACAAAAATCGGGTCCGTAATGTACATATTATGTTGGGACTCTTGCTCATTTCATGGGTACTTGGAGGCTTATAGAGCAACAATACTGAACATTATAAGATTTGACATGGTTTAACATTGTTCAATATGGTTTAACGATATTTAATGACAATAATGCAAGAATGACAATGATGAAGATAATGATCATTATCAGTTAGGGCATAACATCACTATTCTTTTCATGTAGTTTTTAATCAACAAGGCCCAGTGCGAATGATAGTGGAGTCATTTTTAAATCCGCGGCGGGAGTTTCTGGAATCTCCTGCAGACGGTCGAACGAAAAATGGTGGAGTTTCCAGGCATGTTTTGAGTGAGGGGACTATACTATTGACCATGATCTGGAAGAATGGAACAATCATGGGGATACAATTCAGAACTATCCCATAAAATTATTACCATGATCTGGAACGGTTTTTCAACTGAAATATTCATGGGGATAGATTTACAGCAAACGGACGGACAAATTGTCATTCAACAGATGAGGAATTATACAACGAATATGGTGAATGATCCAACGAAGATGAGGATTTTTTACCAACAAAAATGTGGAGAGGGCTGATGCCAGCTGGTTTGTTGTTGAGCATGCCGTAGAAGCCATACCCATGAAAATACCCATTCATATCATTCATAGCCATTCATGCCCCATATTGTGATTTCGGGATGTTTACAGCAAACCTTCAGAAAATGGGGTTATTAATTTTACCGCATTGGAGTTGGAGGTTTGCAAATCCTCAGAAGTGGAAGATTACATCATGTTGCTGTCAGATTTCTAGACCTGATTGTAACGCTGCTCAATCAGGTCTCACCTTTTTTAACATCAGGTCTCACCAGTGGCAGTTTTTTTCTCCCAGTCACTGACCACTCTGAAATTTCCACTCGGACCTTCGGCAAGGTGCACACCACGGGGATGGATATCCAACACAAACTGGACGCAGTGGCTGCATTGACTCTGGGCAAAGACATGTGCCTGGGCAAAACCATCCATGGCGACAACAAGAGAGATGGTTACTGTTGGAGAAAATACATGGGGATATAACCAACCTGAAGGGAGATGGAATGGGAATATATATATATATATGCATACTATATATATACATACTATATATAATAATATATATATATATATATACATATGAATATATATATATATATATTTATGTATATATATACATAATGAGATACACAACCAACCATTCTTGATCTTTGAGGATTTGATAGGGGATGTAAGCAGCAATGATGGGATACAATGGAGAATATCTGGCTCTATGATTCCAACATTTTTCGAAAATTCTGGGTAGCAACAAATATGGGGGTACCAATAGATGAATGTGTAATGGTACTGGGTTTATAATCGGATATATAAGCACCATTACAAGGTGACTTGGGTGTGAAAATGAGGTCGTAACACTCCCAAAATGGCAAATTTGAAAGGCACAATTTGAATGAAAACCAAGTGGATTTCGGTCATGAGTCTATTTTCAGACGAGACGTACAATAGCAACCTGGGAACCACCAAACCCACTACTAGTGGTCCGGAAAAGTGTCACCAAACTCTGTCAAGAGAGGCCTTTCAAAATTGACCATTCATAGAAAGGTCAAGGCAACGAAAATACTTTGGGCTCAACAACAGCAGGTTCCAGAAGAAAAAAATAAAACCTTTCCCACAAGACTTCGATTACCCGTGGTTGATCTGTGTCTGAGAATTGTGAACATCTGAAGATATTGATGAAGATATTGATGATATTGATGAAGATCTTGTTGGATCACCTGCCATTTTACCACCAAATCACCATGGCTCAAGAAGCTTGGAATCTGACAGCATCAAGGTGTTGGCGCGACTATGTGCAAGGCGCCTATCGAATGCGAGGCATTGGTCGAGGTCAACGTGACTCGGACGCGGAACATGAATGGAAACTGAAGATCCACAGAACACGTTGATCTTATTTCAAAAAACATATTTTTACAAGAACAATAGTTGCAAATTGAAAAACAAAAATCATTTTCAGTAGACTACTAATACTACTAGCACATAGAACATGTCAGATGTGCTATAAATCCTAGCTGTCCTAGCTTTGGGATGTTGGAGAGAGAGATTCAGGTGGCACCATCCAGGGACCCGATGGATGATGGCCATCAGTTGATGCATCCCCTCTGGTTATGACTAACATAGCCATGGAAAATAGATGGCCCATAGAAATAGATGGTTTACCTAGCTATAAAATGGTGTTTTTTTTTTTTTTCCATGGCTATGTTAGTCATAACCAGATGGCAACTATACAATAATGATAACAATAATCGGTCATCATGTGAATAGTCGCTGGAAAATCCTCTTACTTGGACTCCTCATGTGGGTGTACCAGCCATGTATGGCCATGCAGGAGAGAATGGGAAACTGGGATATTCCCCTGACATGTTGAGAGCTACGGACTGCGTGCGTCCACTTTCTCACTGGTTGTTTGACCATCGTTTGACATTATTTCTAGTTTTGTCATTTTAAATATTCACTAAAGTATGATATAATATGTGTATATCTAGATACGTGTAGATATATGTATGTATATATATATATATATGTATATAATTATATAAATATATATATATAATTATATATATATATATATTTAACTATATTCATTTATCTATCTAAACGTTTCCATTTCCAAATGGCCCATCTCCGGATCCGAGGCATTTGTTTGTACGTCATCCCCGAAGTGGTCGAGCTGATTAGCCACTTGCTGGGAGATGTCAGGAAAAACCATGGGACTTGACAAGCAGATGGTTAGGAACTGGGGTTATAAGCAGATAGACACGTACATATAATATATATATATATAATATATAATATATATAATATAATATATATATATATAATATATATATATAATATATATATATATATAATTCCAATCAGTAAGTGATGGTTTACTTTTCTATCTATTTGGAAGTTGCTATATAATGCTATAATGTGGGTAAAACAATGCCAAATGGGCCATTTGCACCATCCCCGAGTCATCACCATTTTGATAGGTGATATGGTTACCATTCCCAGGAAAATGGGTGGTAAAAATGGCGTTGTTTTATCCACATTATAGCCATTTATAAATGGGCTAATCCAAGGGGCTTAGGGTCACCAGGGTTATTCACCACTTAGTGGGATGATCCTCCAAGTAAGGGGTCAAAACCAGGAAATATTGGAAAAACACGTGAGGATGGGTGACATTTGAAGATTGAGACAGTTGGACATCCATTTGTGGGGAATCAATGACTTGAACCCATACACAAATAGGTCGGAGAGGGAAGGCTAGGAGTTCCTTGTTTGGGACATCCCTAATGTGTGGATGTAACTCATAGCAACCTCATGGCCGGCCAAAGCCCACAACTGATGGCTGCTACAAAGAGGAAAACTCTCCATGGCATACAGGTCTCTCGAATTCCCCCATTGCTGATCAGATCCCCAGCACTGCCATATCCCAGCTTTAAGATATTTGCATCTTTTGTCAGCCTTGACTCCATTTTTGACAAGGTAAATCTCTCTTTTTTCTTATTCATTTCGTCCCTATCTTCTTGATTGAATGCTAATTTTTCTGCTTTAATCCAACATTTTTGCTTCATCTCCACCTGGTTTTTGCTTCAATCCACCTTTTTCCCGGTTCAATCCCCATTTTCGCTTCTTCTATTCCTCATTTTCCTAGCGCTCCAACTTTTCCGTCCACTTCCCCCAGCATTTCTAGTCCACTTCGCCCAGGTCGTGACCTGGCCCTGGCCGGCATCGAGCAGAAGTTGCAGGGCCCCGGCGGCAGCTGGACCTCCTGCGAACGCGGCCGGCTGCTGGCGGTGGCAGCGTGGCTCCTGGTGAACTCCATTCGCACGGAACGGATCCAGTTCGCCATGCTGCAGCTGCAAAATCTGGGCAACGTCTGGCAACTTGCCAAATCCAGGAGCAAGGCATAGTTTTTGGTGGTTAGATGGGCTATTTTCAGCATACTATTCTATATGTCTAGATATGTGGCTGTAATGAGTGGGGATGATATTGAGCTGACAAAGGATTTTGGGCGCTGCAAAACTGGCCTTGCATGACCATTGGTACCGCTGGTAAGGTAACAGAAACAGCAAGAGTGAGGGTTTGACATGTTTCCACCAGACCGAAAAGCATGGGGATACGGTCAGCAAACATAGGGATGTCATCTACCCAGCCATCCACTCAAGATATGATTATTCTTGGATTCTCTATTCCGCAAGAGTGTGTCCGAAAGTAGGGTATCCAAAATCCCATGGTAAATTTGGCTATTCCCAGATTTTGGACGAACCTATGTCACAAGTTTTTGGGTAGGGACCCCAGTTGTGGTCGGCTGGATCCAAGTTTGGCTAGGCTAGATCCTCTTTTTTGGTAAAAGTTGTAAGGGTCCCATTTTTTGATAAGCACGCATATCATGCTGTTGGTTCTTCTTCCATTACATCCCATGACATAAATTATGTTCCCATTTATGGTTCAATAGCCCGAAATCGGGGACCTCAAATCACGAAGTTCGGGAAATCATGTGACATCGACCTCAAATTCATGGATTGAATTGGTTGAATCGTCAAGCCCCCGTATTTTTCCTTGGCTCAGTTACTGTAAAAATTCCCAACTTTTGAGAAAAATTGCAGCTGAAATGCCCCATGACATCCCCCAACGGGGTCTCCCAGGGAGGCTCCCCTGGCGCCTCCAGCCGCCCCAGGCGTCGCAACGCTTTCAAGACGGTGATGTCGGCCTTCGAGATGGTGACATCGGAAGGCGGGGAGGTGGAGCCTCAGGAGAAAACCAATGGAAAACCTATTGAATATGGCTGTTTCTAGTCGATTTAACCTATGATTTACGATCTTTACCTATGAAAATATGAATAAAATTTGGATAGATTTTCGATAGATTTTCGATAGCTGATGTGAGTTTTTTCCGGAGGGTAGCTGTAGCTGTAGATTTTGGATCAGTGGATGAATTGGATGAATTTCTGGAATCCACAGGATGGTGCCCCCAGTTATAAGTGGGTTTATAAACCCCATTAACTATAGTTATATCTGCCATAAACCATAGGTTTAATGGGACTTATTTGTTTTTTGCAGCCTGATACTCTGAGTGCCGCGCGCGAAACTCAGCAAGGCGACGAAAGCACAATTAATCAGCGAAAGCAGGAAATGATCTGAGGACAGAGAAGGGAATATCAATGGACCGACAGGACACACCAGGACCTCTACCAGAGGGAGACCCACCTGAATAGCCAATTTG
>Ga0126342_10011590_pt1 | contig 15739 bp, 13 predicted proteins | sample Cyp1metagenome_FD_92528 | JGI IMG/M metagenome (GOLD analysis project Ga0126342, IMG submission 92528) | Coral microbial communities from Lord Howe Island, Old Settlement Bay, Australia - Cyphastrea 1 metagenome | ecosystem: Host-associated > Invertebrates > Cnidaria > Coral ...
CGAATTTGATTTGTTTAAAGCTTCTCAACCAAATTAACATGGACAAGTTATATCAACTTATGGTGTTCATGATTTAGTGAGAGTGTGCTTGGTGGATTTTCGAGGGTTGTTCTTGTAAGAGGTTCTGTTGACGCTCCAGACACGAAAATTACAGTGACTTTGACCTGTTTGTGAAAACTTTGGAGGCAAAGTCCTTGCAGGATCTAAGAAGCAGACTGGACCGGCTTGAGGCACTGCGGATACCGAGTTTGGTCCCGATATGTCCCGATGTACAAGTAAACACCTCCACATTTGGTTTAATTTGTCATATGCAAAGGGTGCCGCCTGTGATGTGCCACAAGTGAGTTTTTTTTCATGTTGGCGTCCAGAGTTCAGGTGGTTTATCTTTTCATGTTCTGCTTTTGAAAGGCTTTTTTTCTCAGGTATTTATGTGTGTTCTTTGAAACCATTACATATACCCTCTGGTTATTTAACATAGCTATGGAGAATCACTATTTTTAATAGGTAAATCATCAAACAACAGTTTTTTATTGGGCCATTTTCCATGGCTACATTAAATAACCAGAGGGTATATATATTATATGTAAATTTAGAGTATCATTTATCTTGCGCGTGAACTCATTGGGGACGGGCTGCAAAAAAGACAAAAAGCGCTTGTTTTTTGTGGCCTGCAGGGAAGTGTCTCCATGCAATCAAGCAAAGCGCAGAAGGAGGAATTGCAACCGCAGATTTGTTACTTTCCGATGTGGAGAAAGTATGGACAATCCTCAACTGTGGGTAATACCTACATCAGTCAATCATGAACAACATGACGAGTCCATCCCTGCTATTCATGAATGTCCAGAGAATTGCTTTAATATGCTTTAATGGCGTACATGAGCGGTGCTGTTCTTTTTTCTGTTCCTGGTTCTGGCTGTGAAGTTCTTCGTGCTTTTCGAAGATGTCTTGATCCCTATTAGGGATGATCAAATCCAAGCTTCAGCTGGAGTTTTGTTTGACTTTTCAGGAGGAAGTTCGCAAGAAGCTAGTAGAGAGATTGGAAAATCTTGAGGCTGCGGTGCTTTTGAAGGGATTCTTTCGATTCGAAAGGAAAGGTTGTGGGGAGTTTCATTGGGACCCTGATCAACCATCGCTCAAGGGATTCCATTATCTCCCTTTAAGTCTTTTTATGGAGTGATTTTATAGCCTGCAAAGAAAATTCCCAGCAACCAACCAGCAGAAGCAATCCAAAATTGGGCGCTGGGGGTTCTTGAATGCTGCCAACCGAAGAATGCGGGAAATTATGTTTGGGGTATCAGCCAATATGATACTTAAAAATCATTGTTATGTTGTATCAAATATATTTTATGGATAATTGACTCATTTAGATATGGGAGTGTCTGAAAACGGTGGATTTTCGGCGCCCTCAAAATGGCTATTCAGCCATCAAATGTTGTACTGTAATACACCTTGTTCAGACAAACCCATATCATATTGTTGATTCTATATCCATATCCTCATATCACCATTATGACCCGACTATTTCCCCATTATATTCCAGGATATTCCTACTATCTCCCCATGAAAGGTCCCCACTATGCGCCCATTATATTGTTTAATTGATTTGTAACATATAACAATAGATAGCCATGGAGATATAATACAATATCAGGCATAATACATAATATATATATATATATAATCCCAGAAGTACAATCATAGATACCCATAGACAAACATAGATAGCCTACTGTAAACTGACCCAGATAGATGTTGAAAATCCACCATTTGTAGATCATCCTACCATAGGGTATGCGCCAGGTCTCCAGCACCCGAGCGATGCTCCAGCCGCGCTTGGACGGATTCGAGGCGAATGGAACTCCCAAATGGCTGCAGGGTGGTACCCCCCAGAAATGTTTGCTGGTTGGTGGTGACTGGAACCATGGAATTTTGAATGACTTTCCCATCATATTGGGAAGAATACTCCCAACTGACTTTCATATTTTTCATAGGGGTTGAAACCACCAACCAGTTTGTTTGTTTTCCCCCGCAGTTCGGTATAACTGACATCAACCCAGCAGTTATTGGAGTGCTAAACCAACCCTGTATTGATTCCGGTCATCAAATGTGGCAATGGAAAACTCACCATTTAGTACGATGATTTCCCCAGCCATAAACCTCCATTCAAGGTAAGACAAGATAAGTGCCGTCGGCTGTTGTACAGCAGCGCGTGCTTGCACGGCCCTATCTTGGATATCCGCATGATATCACTATTTCGCTGGTTGAAATCACCCATCTTGGCTGGTTAAATCACCATAAAATAACCATGTTAAACCACATTAAACCACTGTTACCTCGCGCAACATGAGGATAAACCACTGGATTTTTGCACTAATTTCAGAAAAAAAAACATAGTGATATACTCTACACCCTCTCCAAGAGATTAAGATAGATATTGGAAACTCACCATTTATAGATGATTTGTTTGGGGAAACCACTGGCTTTCTATGTTGCTTTACCGGCGGTCTTTTGTTTGGTCCAAACGAGTGGGGATTGGTTTCCAAAATTGCCGTTGAATAACGAGGGAATTCATGATGATTGAATCCAGCTTGAACATATGTGGCTATTCTGTCAAGAATGGGTGGGTTGAATAAAAAAGGTGGCACAAGAATTTGCATGTTTTCTAGGGCCTTTGAGGTTTGGCCTATAGTGAACCAGCAACGAGCAAAACCAATCCACAATAGAATTGTTTTCCACGGGACCATTGACAGGAAACCGTTTTTTTTGTTACAGGATAAATATCTCGATTGGTTGTTCCCATAATTCAATTCAATTACGGGACTTAGATGGACTTAGTACTGTATGTTACTAGATTGCTCAAATTAGAATAATTAGTTAGAATTGCATAGAAATAACAATGTATGATTATCACGCCTATAGGGATTTAACAAACCGATTAGTTTGATTGTTTTGATTTCTGTCCAATTGTATATACATAGCGTCCCTTTTGTTTTTTTTTTTTTGACCTCGAATTGGTGATTGAACAGGTCACTTTGAAGCACGTGCGGACACTAGGACTATGCTTGATTACCATCTGGTAATCAAACATGGCCATTAGAAAATGTCCCATTTAGTTCGATGATTGAACAAAAACCTCCTTTTAGTTCGGGGATTTTCCAGCCTGCCATGTTTGAGTACCGGAGGGTATTGAGCCTTGGAGATGAAAGGAGATGATTGGAAAGTATAATTCTTAAATGACAATTATGCTTCATGATTTGCTTGAACAAACTTATCACCGCTAAACTCAATGAGTTTTTTATGGCAGCGGCTGACGTCTGAGGCTGCCACCCTGAGGATGTCAAAGGAAGTGCACAGCTTGCAGTCCAGGCGTGCGGGTGGCTATGTGGAGGTTCCCTAACAACCCCCAAATCGTCAAAGTCATTATATAGACCATTTGAGCATTGAAACCTATGGTTTTCCGGATCCCCCATTTTAAGAATTTTCAAACATGGTTTGAAAGTGTTGGTATAGCCATAAGGAGTATTGCCCATCAACAGTGCTGTTTGTTTGAAAGAGGTTTTTTAGATGTTCAGATGGGTGGCTCTCAACAGCACAAGTGACAAGCATGGCGTGACAATATACGGAACGTACTAGTCGGTCAAGGACACAATATCTACAAAAAGCCAAGTGACCCCATGTCACTAACTTTTTTTTGCGTGCATGGTTTTTAATCACCACAATCGGGTAAAATGATGGGTCAATGGGAAAAAATCCATGGGTAAAAACCATGGGTTTTACCTTGACCCTCCCAGCCTGCCAAACTTTCCAGGCTGGAACGCCTCGCAACTTGGACTGGATGATGTGTTTATCCAGAAATTGGGCCCTAACTTTTGGAAATTTTATTCCGTTTGGGGAAGACAAAGTTTTAAAATTTTAAAACCATAGTCTATGTTTTTTGTTACTCCTATGTTCTTTTTCACGCAATAAAAGATACCCTGTTTTTGGACACTCGTGTTGTCGTTCGATTTAAATGGTTGCCCCAAATATGTGGAGGTGGGCATGGATGGGGCACTGTTTTACATCAACTAATTAGATATTGGGGACACATGAATGCCTTTGTTTTACCATGGGATTTCGGAAGAATAACTTATGTTTGGACAAACTCGTTTGCATTGTTGTCTTTGTTTATTTATAACATATGCCCCACTGCGCCGCGATTTTGCGGCATGATGACCCATGGTATTTGGATGCAATTTCTGTCAGTTGAAGCCCAATGATCGAAAGATCGAACCTCCAAACGTCCAGTTTCAAGAGTCCAACTTCTGCGCACATCCTTTGATTTCCCCACTATTGCCGGCAAAATGGCACTTTTGCTGTGAATGATCCTCGTTTATCATAGCAATGTTGGCAGTTCCATGCAAGTTCCTTTATAAGTCCGCCACATTCCATCCCATTCCAAATCCCAGCGGATCAAAGTTTTTGTTCTCAATTGAATCCTACTCAATGCCCCAAAAAGTCAATCTATAGTCAATCTATTGTCATATGTTTGTTCTCAAATGAATCCTACTAAATCATACTAAATCCCAACTGGTTGCCTAAAACCACGCTGTCTTCCACGGCGCACGGCCGGGCCCGGCCACGAGGACCAGGACTTTGCCCGGCACTTCGCCCGGCTCGAGGACTTGGAACAAGAGCGCCGGGAAGGACCGGCTCGACGGGTCACCGGCGGTCTGGCTGCAGTTGAAATCGGGCCCCTTGAAAAATACCAGTTTTTAGCTGCTTGTAACTGGTTGTAACTGGATTTTAATATGATTGAAATGGTATCTAATGGTTAATGTTATATGAATGGCTATATATAGCTGGTTATGACTTGTTAGAATTCCATAGGGATTAAAACTTACTTATAACTGTTGGTATTTCGGGCCATAACTGCGACAAGATGGTGTTGATGCTACCAACATTCGCCACGGGAAACGGCCGATAGTTTGAAGCTGAAAGAAGGGAGGTTTCTGTAGATTTTTCAGATTATTAAACGAATGTGTGATACAGCTATGCACTTGTGAAGCCAGGCTCCTCTTCAAAAAACATTCATGATCATAGTACATATTTGTTCATGCCACTGATGAGGTGTGTGTGAAAGTACCCTCAAATCCAGCCTGATTAAAAACCACATATTCTCTCATGTCCGGATTTACAGGTCATGTTCAGATATTCTCAGTCAGTTACAGTATTTTTCACATTTTTCATGATATACATTCTGAGAAAAAATATGAATGATATACATTTCATGGTATACCCCAACATCATGATATACCAGCATGGTATACCCCCATTTTTTCATGATAGTATTGGGGTATACCATGCTGGTCGTTCCGGATCCTTGGCGACGCAAGGACAGATGTTGGAGGAAGTCCTACAAGACAAGGCGCCCCTTGAAAGCCAACCCGGTGGGGTCCGCTATGGGAGGTTCCCAACCCGGTTGGTTACATCATCCAAAATCATCCATTGGATGTTCGGATGTGTTCGGATGTTCCATGATTTATTGACCCGAAATGGTAAACGTTAAACGTTAAACTATGGAAAATCAGCATTTTTAATGGATAAATCCACGAACTAAATGGCCATGTTCAATAGCAAACTGTTAGTTTACCAGAGGGTACCATCCAGCGATTGGGGATATCCATGGCTATCCATGGCGCCAGGTGGGTCGCATCGAACGCCTGGAGGCGCCAACGGCCCAATGGCCCGAAATTCAAGCTATAACTGGCTGAAAAGATATGAACCGCACCTCAGTGTGACGCTACCGCATTTATAAGTGATAATACTAATAATATACAATATTATAATATAATAATGATAATCCTATATATATATATATATATACATTTTACAAATACATTTTCTATATATATATATACATATATATATACACGCCTAAGTTAAGTTTAGTTAGAGGAGTCCTAAATCATCCCATGTAACTGGGATTGATCCATTGCAATTGGGTGAAGCTTGCTGGGATGTCTGACAGTGTCATTTGGGTGATTGCGGGTAGTACACTGCGGGAATTTTGGGATATCCATTTTGGACTTGTACCACTTTGTGATACCTAATTTAGGGTATCACATTCACGCTCTATTGATTTCAATTGTTGGGGACGTTTACCATTTTGAAAAAAAAAATGAATTGCACATGTGCAACTGCGTCAAGCGAAACAAGACGTTCATGTGGGCTGCGCAGGCTGCAGTGAAAGGAGATGCACGAAGCATATCATCTGTGAGAGGCAGAGGGTGCTGATCTTTGGTGATGGTTCAAATGGGTTTCGTACCTGAAAATGTAGGGGAAAAGCCCGGTTCCCATGGCTTTTCCAAGGTTGATACTGTAATTCCTGTTTGTTTAATGACTTGTCATTTTTGGGGTATCCGTGTTGTTGGACACACCATAGCAATCCAAATTCCCCCAAGAGATTCTCACTTTGTTTGGTGCTGCCGTGGCGTGTTTTGAGTGGGGCCATTGGTGGGAAATTTTGGTCAAGATGTTGTCCCTTCTTTGCATCATGAAGAATCAACCAGTCCAAATATGTCCAAATGGTATCGGATACTATATTGGTAACTATGAAACACTGCAAACAAATGGGATAATCATGGATAATCGGATAAACCATCTACCAAATGGTGGTCCCGAATTCACAAGGCTTTATCAGTTGATCAACGATTCATAAAGGTGTATGAAGCAGCGAGACAATCGGAGGGTTTGCTCAGATAGCTTTCCCATCACCGCGCCCAAGGGGGGTTCTCCCCATCATGAATGGCATGCGCGTGAGGTCATCTCCATGCATCTCTTATATCGATATAATTTCGTATATTATATATATATACCCTCTGGTAAACTAACATGACGGTAGAAAATCCCTATTTTCAATGGGTAAATCAACTATTTCTATGGCCATTTTCAATAGCTATGTTACTATTTGTTTTTCCTGATTCCTGAAGTCTTCTGTTCTTCATCAATTCCTGTCAGATGAAATTGCAAGACTTGGATCTACGGAAGATGGCAAGCAGGAGCAACCGGAGCGACTGAGGATGCTGGGGGCTAAGCCCCCAGCAATCCCACGGAAATGAAAAACACAGACCCCCAAAGGTTCAAAAGGGGGGAACCACATGAATGGGACCATTTATATATAGGTTGCGCTGTGTGTGAACCGGGGGATTTACCTAACGTTTATATTTTTTCATGTTATGATGGGACATCACCGAACTAGCCATGTGGGAATTGTCCGTTGCCATTGATGCGGCGCGGCGATTCTGGCACATTTCCACTGTCCTTGTGTGCTGGAGGTATCAAGTCACCATCTTTATCGTGCTATATGACCAAGCCAAGTTCTGGTTGGTGGTTTGGAACATTTTTTTTTTCCATATATTGGGAATATTTGGGAAGAATCATCATCCCAACTGACGAACTCATATTTTTTTCAGAGGGGTAGGTATACCACCAATTAGCCAATAATTTACCGCCCAGAACTCCCAAAATGTCAGTTGAATATCTCAGCAGGAGCGACTCCGGCACCTGGAAACTCAGCTAGCAGCTTTGGAGCGCTGGAGGCGAGAAATCGCTACGCCCCTGGTTGATAGGAGAGCGGGTTGTTTCACCTGAAAGCATGAAGATGTCAAGGAGGATTTATAGTTGATTCGTGCTAGGTTTCTATGGGTTGTTCCAAGGCTGGATGTATGGCGGAGTATCCTCTCATTTTCCTCCCAGATTATGAGTATGTAGGGCACATAAATATAAAGCAACATAAAGCAACAGTCACAAGTTCAGCCGCCAAAAGTTGGAAAAATTGTGCATTTGACGATTCGGAAAGAAAGAAGGAATAAGGATTGAGCCAGCAAAATGTGAGGATATAAACCATGGAAAACGCAAATTCCAATCAAGAACCCTGGACTTCCAAACTCCTGCTGAGAAGGTGATTTTGGCGGTAGCTTTGAGGTGTTCAAACACCTCAGGAGGGGTCTGGAAGTCTAAAGGCGCAGACAACCTTTTCCTACTTGAGTGATGAATAGAGGATGAACACCCCTTTTATGGAAGTTATTGATGGTATACAGGGAAAAGCATGATTTCGACAGGAAAGACGATGCTCAAGTTCGTTTGACCCGCATCTTGGACGCAATCGTCCCGTTTGACCGAGATTAGCAGCGGATGGAGACGACCAAGACACAACTGATCAACCTTTTTTGGCAAACGATAGACAACCAATACACCAATACACAACTGTCAATGTCCCAAACTTTTTGTGTGTCTCAAAGGCATAACTTAAGAAAGAGATGTTGTTTGCACCAGTTTTTGTGCTGCGATTCGCAGTGTGAAACGGAGAGTGATTCCATTGCAGGCTGTGACCAGCAGATCCAGACTTTCACGCAGCTTGCGGAGGATGGGTTTACCACGGACTCCCTCCGATTGAATCAGTAGACTGGATGTTTCATGGATGCCATCTACCATGGATAGATTGGATAGCAAGAAATGTAGTGATTAATAGCATACAGATTTTCATCGATTGTCTGTGTCACGCAGCTCAACCTCGCGTAGGTCAAAACCTATAGTACCATATGTTGGGCAGATGAACATCTATAGTTATTACATTTGTGCTACTTGCAGTAGCCCACTAGTCACTAGACACTCGCCATTTTATTTCTATCCACCAGGGTACCAGGGTTTAGATTCATAAGCATATATACTAAGCAGCTCAAAATGGTTCATCTAAAGCTGGCCACGGCCACGTATGTCTGATCATAGATTTTTGTTATGCCAGATGTTCAATCTGTAATGGCAAGCAACAAAAAAGCCCTTGGAATCCTCTTAAGGGTTCGTTCATAGCCTCTTATGCTTCATCGGTTCGTTGGTTGCGAAAATATGGGTGTGTCTGAAAATGGGGTCCATCTTTGAGCGGCAACCGTGGAAATAATCCGCATGTGACAAGCTCATGATTTTTTCGAAATGCTGACTTTTCTCCATGGAAAATGCCACCGGAGCTTTTCAAGCAATGGTGGTACCCAAATGTTGGTCACTGATATGAAATGACAAAGGTTGAGCTTTGAAAAGAAAGTCATGGGGTACAAGCCAGTGATTATGACTGGTTGGTGGGTGATTTTATATGATTTTTATTTTCCATTTTCTATATGGGATAATCCTTCCCATTGACGAACTCATATTTTTCAATATGGTAGGTATACCATCAACCAGTCATCCATGTTCAATGTTTTATAATCTGGTTGGTGGTTTGGAACATGAATTTTGTTGTTCCATATATTGGGAATTTCGTCATCCCAACTGACGTTCACTCATATTTTTCAGAGGGGTTGGCTCAACCACCAACCAGCTCAGTTGTTGAAGCATCATTCACCATGCCGACTTGAAGCACCATGAACCACGACAGTTGCATCTTGCTCAGCTCAAAAACATCCGCCATCGAAACAAACCATCCGCCATCTACCCTCTGGTAAATAAACAGTTGGACCCTGAAAATAGCCTATTTTTTTCATGGAAACTAGTCTTCCAACAACATAACTATGGAAAATCACCATTTTTCATGGGTAAATCCACTATAAATGGCCATTTTCAATAGCTATGTTAGTCACTACCAGAGGGTATTTCTTGGGGATTTCCTATGACTTCACCGCAGGAGTCGGCTCAGAGCCCTCTGATCTCCGAGGCTAGGTCTAGAGTGGACGCGGCCAGGAGGAGAGAACTCGCAACCTACAACTGGATATAGAAAATATATAGAAAGTAATAGAAAATGCATAGAAACTAATGAAACATATATAGAAAATGTATAGAACATGTATAGAATACGATAGAAACTCCGATTATCATGGTGATTTATGGTGTTTTTTCATGTATTTTCTATCTTTTTTTGGTGGCTGCTATAAGCCCAAGAATGAACCACCAGCCAAAATTGAGCTCCCTTCGCCCTAATGCGTCCAAGCCGAATTCTGGCCGCGTCGGTGTCCAATTTTGGGGAATGCCATAATTCCACATATACATACATACTGTTGACAATTATATATATATATATATACCCATAATAAAACATATATATAGAAACAATGTTGCGATTTTGATTATATATGATTATAAACTTGTAGTTGTTATGGAATCTTGTCACGGCCCAGGGATATTCTAGTTGCTCCACACCATTTTTTTCCCCCGTGGGAGGGTTTGAAGACGGTTGATCAAAGAAGTGTGATGGTGAATGGTTGCTGATATAGATATGTTCAAGATACTTCAGGTATATAAGTTTGATATATATATATATATATATATTTAATATATATATATATAATCATATATAGATAATATATAGTTGTATATATAAGTAGACATGTGCATTCCTTACAATTAATGAGCGATCTATGGATCATGCTGTGTGGGGCAGGGTGATCATGAAGCAACTCAAATCCGGAGGGCCAGAGGACCCAACTGCGTGTTTCAATTGTTGTGTTTGGTATATTCCCCATTAGATCCCCACCAAACATGAAATGTATAGCATGCGACTATTCCAGTTTGGCTACAATTTGTTTTTCTTCATACTATTGTACCAAATTCTCGAAACTACTACGGCAATACGACAACCCCCAAGATGTTTACCAAACTACAATACCACACATATTGCAACTTAGTACTATGACATAATATTGCTCCAACTAATGTAGAACAACCAATGGAATATTGCTATAACTATAGCTTGATACCATTAATTGTTGCCAACATCTGAATCAAACCAGTACTTATAAGTAGTTAGTACTTGAATATTGCTATCATTATAGTAGTACGCCACTATAATTACATACATATATATACAGTTCTATATAAATTGATGTTGCTATAACCCAGTACTATACCACTATATATAGAGTTTGATATAGCTATATATAGTAGTATAGCACAATACTATGCAATTGTGATAGCACATTTCTCAGTCGCCACTCGGCCACCTCACAGGTCACAGGCCGTGTGGAGCAACTGCATGAACTGATCCTGTAGACCCAGGCGTGGCTATTTAAACCACAAATGGGGATGGGTCAAAACCTTGTACCCCTGGTGAACCCCAAAATAGCTGGTAAATGGATGTTCATCCCACTAAAAATGTATCTATAGGTATTGACCCATACCCAAATACATTTCTGTGCGGAAAACCGTGACTAACCATCAAACATGGTGGGTGAAGTTAACCAATGAACACGTGGAGTTAACCAACAGAATTTTTCTGCAAAGATGCAAACATGCAAAACTGTGATCATTGGTTGTATATATTTAATCCACATATAAGGATGTCACTCACGAATCTTTGATACCATTGGTTTGTCCAATATTTGTATTAACCAACAACAGATGGGAAGAGATCTGGCTGGCTGACGGATCATGTGCCAGGCAGCCAAGGTTGACAGTGAGGCGAGCGTTCCAAAACGGGCCAAAGGGTGAGGGAAGCAGATGGGAGACTGGAAAGGATGACATCTGACATACTGTATCATTCTAATATGTATATATATATATGTATCCCCTGCAGGATTTATTCCAGATTGGACATATATGTTCATATGGGTGTTATGTTGTTTTTAGAGTATCGGATGATTTCAGGGCGAGTTTTGGTGATTTATCCAAAGTTGACTTAGAGGATGTTGCGGGTCCAGGTGCCAAAGTTCAAGCTTTTGAAGTGCCGGAAATTGAAAGTGTTTTTGTTCACAAATTGGATGTACATGTGTTTTATTCTATATGCCACAATTGTCCGCAATTTATGGCTGCTTTCATATATGTTTTTTGTCCCCCTAATCAATTATTTTTTGTTGGAGGGTGCAAAATAAATGTGGCTTCGCTTCCACTATGGCTACCGGAGCGCAGTTTCTTTTTGAGGAGTTGAAGGAACTCAAAGTGGAGCTGGGCCGTGTGTCTGCCTTAGCTGAAAGGACTCGGCAGTTAGAAAACGCGTGGGATTAAGATGTTTATGCTGGGATAAATTGTGATAATCGATGGTACTCTGGGATTCATAATGGTATTCTTAATGGTTTATTTATGATAAATAATCACTAATCCCATTATAGTACCATGAAGTTGGACAATGGTGGGATATGAATGGGATTATGATGGATTATGAATTATGAATGGGATCACTAATCGGAGTATGAATGGAATACCCTCTGGTAAACGTGGAAACAGTTTGCGAACTTCAAAAAAATTGCCAATCGTCGAAATGTCGAAATGTCGTTGATTTACCCATTGATAGCATGGTGAATCTTTCCAGTTCGTTTTTAACGTTTCGCAGGCCGGGTGTCATGGGAATGGATGACTGGGATTCTGAACATTGGTTGTGCGGAATCTTGAAGTGGGGCCATATGACTGGGAATAGGATGTACCCCCTGGTAAATTAACAGTTCGACCCTGAAAATCACCAATTTTTTTCATGGAAACTAGTCTTCCAACCCCGATGACTGCCAGGGTCTATGTTAATTTCCCAGAGGGTATTTTTTGGGATTGCAAATCCAAATAACATATCTACAAGGGAGAAAGCATGTTGAGGACTATTCAAGAAAATTATTCAAGAAGATTATTCAAGAACTGGTTCGTGGTTTCGAACATTTTTCATTTTCCATTTTCTATATGAGATAGTCCTTCCCATTGACTTTCATATTTTTCAAGATGGTTAGTCAACGACCAACCAGATGTGTTTGGATATGATTGATTGATATTCATTGATTCGTCAGATGTTGGAATGGAGATGACACATCCAGAACCAGAACGATGATTCGAATGGAAAATCAGGGCATTTCGCGTTTCGAACTGACCCAGCAGCTTTTTTCAAGGCACCTGCGATCCCTTCCCAGACTATCACAGAAATGTGCAGTGTTCAAAACGCTGGTTGATGATGAGTTGGGGGAGTATACTACCCTTCATATATTGGGGATGATGAGAATACAAGAACGGGGAATCCCCACCAGCCAGTATAATACTGGTTGGTGGTTTGGAACATGCTTTTTTTTCCATATATTGGGAATAGTCATCCCAACTGACTTTCATATTTTTCAGAGGGGTAGGTCAACCACCAACCGGAATGCTGTTCATGACGCAGGGATTTTGGAGCGATTCGTTCACCAGGAGTGCTGAGAAGAGTGAAGTCACTGAAGTGTCCCGCTGCTTCATGGCAGCACCGTTGCCTCTCAGGGGATCCGAAGGGCTTTGTTGAAGAATCGAAGGGAGAATTGCCAAATATGTGGTAAAGAATGAATAATCATCTATGAGCAATGATGGTATATCAATATATGATAAATAACTAGTGGATTATCCATTCTTTATCTCTATAATATATCAACTATAATTATCATCATCTATGAGCAATGGAGATATGATGATAATTATAGCTGATGGGATATCTCACCAACATGGAACATAGTGCACAAATGTGACATATTGAACCCAAAATTGCTAGCATCAAGAAACCGGTTAAATGATGATCAGCCATGGGATATTTATGGAGATTTAGGGTTGCCCAACTGGACAAAGCCAGATTTGACACCCGTCTGTTCAACGTTGAAACCACCAATCAGGTGGGTGTGTAACCAATATCACAATAGTTCCTGCACATGTACTCTCCAATAATTAAGCATGGCAATTGGAAATCCATGAAATCAACTGTAAATCTACTGTATAATTTTCCATGTGATTTACAAATGCCACGATTTTTTTTAGCCGAAAGGTACATCAGCTGATTTGGGAAACACTTCAGTAGTGGCCAGCACTCTGATGCTGCTGAAAAGTGCATCTTCATGTTGTGCTGTAAATGGAATGTATGTATGTATGTTTTCCTGCCCTGCACACTGTATGAATTGCATCAGCTTATTTCCTCTTCTTAATGTATGTATGCATGCATAATTACAATATATATATAAATATAAATTGGGTAAAGCAATAATGAACCATCCCCCAAATCACCATCAATAGGTGGTATGTTTACCATTCCCATTTGGGTGTTAAACATGACATTGTTTTCACCCCATTAATCATTCCATTAATCGTCCCATAATCCCTATATAATCCCTATATCATCCCATTTATCAGCTATGGTTTATGACATTGTTTTCACCACACTACCAGTACCCTCTGGTAATTTAACATAACTATGGAAAATCACCATGCTATTAATGGGAAAATCCACTATTTCTATGGCCATTTTCAATAGCTATGTTGGTCATTACCAGAGGGTATCATATATACTTATATCACATATCCATGATATTCCCATTAAATCCCATTAAATCCCATTATATAAATCCCATTAAATCCCATTAAATCCCATTATATAAATCCCATTAAATCCCATTAAATCCCATTAATGTTAGTCATTACCAGGCCGGGTACTTGTTTTGTTCAGGCTATCCACGAATCTGAGGTTTGCAGAACAGCATTGCGTCTGCTCAGGCCGTGAGCCCGACATCGGTGCTGATATATATATATACATATGGTTGGTGGTTTGGATTTTTTTTAATTTTCCCCAATAGTTGGGATGATGATCCAATCTGACTTTCATATTTTTCAGATAGGTTGAAACCACGAACCAGTATATATATATAGTTTGGATATTCCATTCTAAGATTATTCTAAGTTTGGATTTGAAAGTTTCATCCCCCGTTTTGGGAACTTGGGAACTTCTACCTGATTTTTCGGGAATCCATTCCCAGGGAATACTCCAAGTCAACAAAGAATATTCAGACATAACCTGGTTGGTGGTTTCAAACATGTTTTATTTTCCATTTTCTATATGGGATGTCATCCTTCCCATTGACGAACTCCATCATTTTTCAGGGGGGTAGGTCAACCACCAACCAGTAACTGTCAGTGATGTTTTTTTCCAGTGGATCATTCCATAGTTTTTTTGGTGAAATCAACGGCCCAGCGGCCCCAGGAGTCCATGTCCTCCATTAAGGAAGAGCTGTTACAGGCGCTGTTTTTGGCTCCCGAATATCGGCTGCGATGTTTTCCGGCACCGGTCCAAAACAATCAGGGTTTGGCACTGATCCTTGGGTTTGTTTGGGCATACGGTACCTCCAAAATCTGGTGGTGAATCATGTTTTTCCTTATTAAAAGTCTAGCATTTGCGGTGTATTAGCACCATTTTCGGACAGGCCCACTTAAGCTACTGCTGAAGGGCTCGGTTTCACCCCGAAACAGAAGGCCTGCCACAACTGGACGACCCAAGCCCATGATGGTCAGGCAAGGGATTCATAGCCCTTTCAGTTTCGTCTGTTGTATTGCTGTTCCTTATCTAAAACATAGCCAGGCTGGTAGACCTCAGTTCTGATGTTTCTTGATCCCACTTTGTTTCCACCTGATTATGTTCGGCGCCATTTGCCATGGTGATCGCAGATGGAAAATCATATACGAACCATTTTCAGTGTGTCCTGTGTCGCTTCATTGTTATGAGGATTTTACCGACTCCCATCATTACGATCAGGATTTTATCCACCAAAATGATTAAAACGTGGAACATCCCATGAAATTATCAGGATTTTACATAATCTTTACCAAATAAATCCATCAAACATCCATTTCACTCATAAATCGTATGGGGGCTTGATCAAATAATGGAACTCCTAGACATTCTCAAACGCCAGGTTCAGCGTCTTGCAGGTGAGAAAGGATGGGGATGGGGCAATGTGCCTAGAGATATATAGGTATGTTGAAACAAACCTTAATCATCCGTTAGTGAAATACCATTAAC
>Ga0126342_10011591_pt1 | contig 15739 bp, 11 predicted proteins | sample Cyp1metagenome_FD_92528 | JGI IMG/M metagenome (GOLD analysis project Ga0126342, IMG submission 92528) | Coral microbial communities from Lord Howe Island, Old Settlement Bay, Australia - Cyphastrea 1 metagenome | ecosystem: Host-associated > Invertebrates > Cnidaria > Coral ...
GATCGTCTAAAAGGTAGCATGTACCTAGTAAATGCGAGGCTGGTAGTCAGAAATGCTGCAAAGACCTAGCAAAAACGAAGCTGGACCTCAGAAATGCTGCCAATAGCTTGCAAATAGAAGGGAAGGGGGTGCTACCTGTGGACCCAACCCATTGGGGGGGGTGGAGAGACGGAGGACGGGACCATATATATATATAGATGTATAACATGTTTGTAGCATCTATGTGTACAATTATATACTTGGATGCCTCTAAACTATTTCCTGTAACATGGTCATCCCATCTCGATTGACATGATACAATCATTTCCCCTTACCGGAGACCATGATCCCAAGTTGACCAGTCTTGTTGCCCTATGGATCCAGCCATACCCTTTTTTTCTCGGAATGTTTTGTTTTGTCGGGGTATGATTTAGGTTGAAACCAAGTCTTGTACCGCACCCTTTTATTTCAAGTATATATTTCAATCAATTTCGATCAATAATGTTTCGATCCAGGGGCTTTGGATTGAAACCACCACCAGTCAATGGGAATTTCAGGACCCTAAATGGAAGTATTCTACCTTATGGAACATATGTGGTAGAGACCTCCACTTTAGGTACCTGAAATGGCTATTGAACCAGCAAAAACCAACCAATCTCGAAACGCTCCAGGAATGGCATCGCGGTCAGTTGCTTGATGCTCTGCGAATCCCACGCACCTTTTTCTTAACGCAGCCGTGGGTTTGATGCTTTCGTAAAGTAGGGAGTACAAGGTGGTGCCCTCCCCATTTGTTTCTTTGTTGTTGATGTTCACCCCATTCACTGCAGTTTTCAACCAGGATAAACACCCTCATTGAGATAATTACGAACCAATTTAACCAACTATGGATTGCGTCAAGATTTGACACCAACTATGGCCCCGGGATGCAAAATTGGCGGGTCACTTGAAAAAAAATCCAAGAAATTATCCATGCCCAGGGTGGAACTTGGTGGTTTTGCAAACCTGGGATACCGACAGTCGCATGTTCTCCCCAAGTCAAAAAATGTTAAAGATTTTAAATTTTAAAACATGTTAATTAAGTTGTCCATTTTTGGGGGGAGATCCACACACACACATGTTTTTGCATGTTTTTGCGGTGTTTGAAACTACTCAGTCGTGGATACTGCAGGTGGTGTGGCGCCAAAACCTGAGGAATTTAACCGCAGGTGGATCATCTATGATGATCTGTGAGAAATTGAGGAGATGCATCTCATATCATCTCATAATCTACTATCTGATTGGTGGTTTGGAACATTTTTTATTTTCCCCAATAGTTGGGAGGATGATCCAATTTGACTAATATTTTTCAGAGGGGTTGAAACCACCAACCAGACTATAGTCTATCATAATTTGTGATAAATTATGATAAGCCATGACAAACTATCATTATCTATGATAGATTATGATAAGCCATGACAATCTATGATAATCTATGATAGATTATGATAAACTATGAAAATCTATGATAATCTATTATGATAAGCCATGACAATGTATGATAATTATATCTAGGGTTTCATACTAGCTACTGAATGGGTAGATGGATCTCATCTACCCACACCCAGACCCCCAAGCTCTACCAAGGCAACTACAAGAAGCTGGCCCTACATACCATTCAGCACCTTAACCTTGATGGGAGGGGGGCTCAATAGGTAGCATAGCATAACGAGATATAATGGGAATGCAATGAGACAAGGGGATTTTATATGACCTACAGATAGAAACATAAATTACAGTACCACTCATTTATTAAGGGGGGTTACTTGTTTACTTGTTTGTTTGTTTGTTTGTTTGTTTGGGTGTCATACCCCAGTTTTTGCGAGGATTATTAAAGTGGCAGCGGGGTTCTTGACTTTGACACGACACAATTGATGCCAGGAAAGTTTCAGACCATGAAAGGACCTGCCCTTTTCAGGCTTCACAGCAGTACCCTCTGGTAATTCAACATGCAAAATCCGCGAAAAATCCCTCAGGTCCAAAAAAAATTGTTCCCTATGAAATCCTATGAACACCTGGCCGTCATGGCTATGTTCGGTGCTTCGGGCATCTTTGGAACGCGCGGCTGGAAGTTTGGCCGTAGCTGCTGGACCATTGGAACGATAGATTCCGACCACGATCCCTGACATCTGTGGATGGAAGATGATGGAATAATACGGAATATCATTGGAATATCATGGTATATAATGGAATAACATTGGATAATCCATAATAACATGGATAATATTAATTATATCATTGGATAAAAATATGGAATAACATTAATTATAATGGATAAGAATATATTATTTCATTGGAATATACATACCCTCTGGTTATTTAACATAGCCGTGGGAAATGGCCCATTTTTAGATGATTTTCCCACCAGATCTATACGTGTATATATATATATATATATTATATATACCCTCTGGTTATTTAATATAGCTATGGAAAATCCACCCATTTTTAATAGGTAAACCATCTATTTCTATGGGCCATCTATACCATGGCTATGTCAAATAACCAGAGGGTAAGGGTAATGGATAATAATATTGAATAACATTATAATGGATATTATTATATTATTCCATGGATAATCAATATTCCATAATAACATCATATTCCACAATATAATGGATATAATGGAATTTTGTAATATGGAATATAATGGAATTCGAGAGTCACCAATTATTACGTGACCGGATGGATTGTGGTCATACAGATTAGTGTTCTCTTCTTGATCTAGATGTCTAGTGCAACTTTGTCGATAAGATGGGTTTACCATATGATATATCCCTGGTAAATATGTTTTTTTTTTAATGGCAGTAACTAGCACAGCCTCTAATATGTGGTATACTCTCCGGTAATCACACATGGCAATCCATCGGATTTGTCCGAAAATGTGGTACTTGGAAGCCTCGAAGTCCAAGAGTTTAACGTCTCGGTCAATCGACTGGATGGGAGGTTTCCTGAAAAGGGGGTACCCATAATCATCCATGTTGGCAGGATTTTCCATTATAAACCATTATAAACCATTATAAACCATCTATAATCTGGGGGTACCTCCATTTATGAAAACCCTTCAGTCTTTTGGTATCTGGCTGGGTTTATCTACGTTCACCAGCCAAGATTGGGGGTCCCTCCGCTCAATTTGAGGTCGTTCTATCGGAGCCAATTCAAAGGCAAGCGCGGCAAGGTGCGATGGCCTTATTGTTTGATGTCATGGTGTTGTGATAGAAGTCTGCGCTTTCCGATTTGGGATATTTGGGGGGACCCTGAAACTGGCAGCATTCATATAGTATGATATACCCTCTGGTTATTTAACATAGCAATGTTATAGATGGCCCGTAGAAATAGATGGTTTACCTATTAAAAATGGTGATGTCCCATGGCTATGTTAAATAACCAGATGGTATATAATGAAAAAAAAAAAAATATATATATAGATCTGGTGGTGAAGATTCGTATTCATAGAGTTTCATTGATATGGTCATTTCCGAACAAGTTTGGAATGATGCTCCCCATCCCTTAACTGGTGGAGACTCACGGACTAAACGTACCCATTTAAGTAGATCCAAAAACAGCGGCTTTTTTTCCATGTTTAAACGTTTCTATTTGCTGTAGATTGTCATATATATATATATATCATATGATTATATATATATATTTATATCATATGATGATATATATATATATATCAGATGATGATATATATATATATTTATTAAAAAAATAGTTACGCGTCATATACCTCACTTGCACAGAGTCAGACGAGTCCATCAAAGTATCCATTGTGACAGCAACGCCAGCGTTGATCGTTGCAGATGTCCGGGGTGCAAACGCCGATGTGCACTTTGTCACCAGCTAGTCCGACCCTCTCCCCGCAGGCGCGGGTCTTGAGGGATCATCTACAGGACCGCGAAACGTTGGTTTTTTGGGTCACTATTAATGTTAATACCCATGACGGATCCGGCTGGTGCTGGTAGATGAATGCTAACATTCATAGGGGGTAAAATTGTTGATGGGATCCATGGCACAGCATAGAAAAAGCAGCACCGTGAATGGATCCGTCATGGGTAGCCAGTTGGATGAGAGGATTCAGATGGTGCTTGGCATGGACCATACATGACCATACCACATGGCTGCCATGGCACAGAAGAACGGTTGCCAGACTAAGCCATGACCCCCCAGATATATTGTGTTTATATGTGTGTTTATTGGTGCCACAGGTTACCTGTCTCAAGTTTCACATTTAAATCATTGTACCAAAATAGAGATAATGATTACATATGCGCATCCCACTATTGAAATCCCATATGCCCATGTCTGAAATATTTATCGACCTTTTGCCCAAAAATCACCCAAAAATCACCCAAATGTAGTTGAAAAAATACCAGCATGGAGCATTTGGGAATGATCTCCCTCACAATTCGTTGGATGAATCACTCATTTCTGCTCCCTTTTCTCGCCGTCATCGCTCGCAGTTTCCACCGTCGGCCGTGTCTCCGAGAGCGCCGGGCTCTCCCAACTCGGCCAGCCAAAACAACTTTGGCGCTCAGGCGGTTGGGGTGAAATGGGATGCCAATGGTTTGGATTTACGCTGGTTGGTGGTTTGGAACATGAATGTTATATGACTTTCGATTCAGTTGGGAATGTCATCCTCCCAACTGACGAAATCCTATTTTTCAGAGGGGTAGGTATACCACCAACCAGGTAAACTAATGTAGATGTGGAAAACCTACGGTTTCCCCTTCGGAACATCATCCAGAAATGGTTGATTTTCCACATCTATGTTAGTTTACCCTAGGGTAATGGTTTGGTTTGGTCCCAATGAGATATACAATGATATTTCATAAGGATATTTTTTCGTGATATAATGATGATATCATGGGGGTATAATGATTTACATGATGATATAATATGATATATATATATATATATACATGTTTATAATGATTTTTGATATAATGGGATGTAACAGGGATATGAAAGGGAGATTAATGTTAGTAAAGCAATGCCATAAACCACCCCTATTTTGATGGTTTACACCACTGCTTTACCCATTTGTGAAATTTGGGATAGTTTACTATTGTTTTATTTACATTAATGGGATTTAATGGGATATAACCAGCCAATTTATGGGAAAAAATGACTGATATACCCGGCAAAATTCATGGATCACCATTGGTGAATTTTTGTCGGTTGATGTTCACTCTGTGTACAGCTACAAAAGAAACATAAACCCAACAGCGAACACGGGTTATAACATGTTGTAAATATAAACCTTAAGTTAGCTGCTCGTATGGGGCATCAACGAGTAACGTCCTGGAAAGTGAATGGTCAGCCTTACTGATTGGAGTTGGATGGTGAGAGCGAAACACTGGAATCGCGTGCACGGCAACTCTCGTAGTATCTGGAGTCGCTTAAGCTGGGTCAGCTTGAGTACATTTATCGACTTCCATTTACTCACATCCAACAAGCAACCATTGGTGCAATCGCACTTGTATCGCCAGGTGTTTCTTTTTGAATTTCTTCGTTTCCCCGATCAGTGCATTGACATTTGATTGGGAGATATGTATCCTTGTGACTGTTTTTTTGGAAAAGGTTGCAGAGGTTTTCAGAGTGGTTTTGAATTTATTTCTTGTTTGCAGGGAAGCACCTATTTCTCACTTGAGAACTTTTTGGTAATTGATTCGCCCAGAAATCTCTGGGTGAATGACAAGGCCTCACAACGACGTCACTCCAATAGTCACTGAGGGGACTTTACCCGAAGAAAGGCCTACTTCAGGTTGATGAGTTTCTTTAATCCAACCAGAAATATGGGTGTATAATGGTGTACTGTATAGATATATTATATATATAGATATATATATACACATCCCATGATATCGACCACAGGCGTTGGCGAATGCCTTGGATTTGCAGCAGAAACGCTCGCTGTCAGTGATGTCGCAGGAGCCCTGTAAGAAACACTGAGCAGTGGCTGCGTGAAAAACCCCTGTTGCTTTGTCATGTGGGGATTTTATATGATTTTATCAGCATGACATGGTGAATTAAGCATCCATTACTGTTACTGATAAATGAGTTAATGATGTAATGAATGAATTTACTATACTTGTATTGGCAGCCTCTTTAAGCAATCCATGGTGAATTGTCCTTTGGGAAGACCTGTTGCTGTTTGAGTTGTTACGTCTGTTAGACCCCAACAGACATGGTGCCTTAAATTTCGGCTACCAATGGGTAAAATGTGGATAAAAAACACATGTTCGCCGTGAAGAAGCCAACCAGAGTTGATGCAAAAGGGGGGACCAGTTGCTCGGTGCTTTGGAGGGCCTTATGACCGGGATCTTGTGGTCACCCCACTTAGTGGCTGGGTTTTAACCCCAGCTAGAACTGGACTAACCCTACTGCCCCCATCTACAACTGGGGTTATAGCCTCTTACTAAGTGGGGTGAACCACCAAGTATTGTCAGTTTCATTTGGGACGGGGTGAAGATGGGCTGCAATATTTAAGTTGAACAAGTGGGGATCTTGAACCCAGAAATGCCAGAAAGAACATAGAGTCATCTAACAGCAAACAAAACGGGGTTGAATTTTTTCAAGGAACTAGGATTGAACTGTAAAACCGGGGGTTTTTCAGAGCAATTCAGCTATTTTTACACACCTGGGATCTCCTGGGAATGGAAAATCCATAGAACATCCCCAAGTGCCGCAGGACACTCAACTCAGCGGACTACTCACCACCAATCCCGACCTGGTCACAATATGTCCCATGTTTGTCAAAAAGCATGTGTTGGCCAACACGGCCAACCCCTAGTTGTGACTCGGTTCTATATCATTCTATACCCAAATGTTGTCGGTCATCCAATTTTTTGGACATAATTCGATGTGCAAAAGATATACTAAACTTATCTAAAATCCAGTCCTTCGTTCTTCAACATCTCCCCATGGCTATCCCATTGAATCCTTATCGGCGCGCAGGACGGTGAGCTACAAAAGCTGAGGGGAAAAGTTGAGGTGGAGCATGGAAACCTGCCGAAAAAAAACAGAAGATAGTTATGGGAGTACTGGGGTTGAATGGAATTAATGGGACTTGATGAGGTTTAGTGGGATTAATTTGATCTAGTGGGACTTAATGATGTTAATGGAAAAAAAAGGGAATGTAATGGAACAAAAAAAGGAAAGCCTGGACACTTTTTTTTCTAGTGATAACTGAAAAATACCTGATTAACTGGTTCTCAGTCACTGTTCATACGGAGAAGCATCTTAAAATGACCTTAATAAGGTTTGATGTGAAACATTCAGCTATGGCAGCTATTTTCACGTGAAAACCATGATGCTTTGATAAATGGCCATGTGGCTTGGCGAAGACTAGGAGGCAACGCTTGGGGATATGACCATGATTGGTATATAATTGATGCTGAAATGGGAGAATAATATATGGTGATTTTCCAGAGCAAACTCTTGGTTTACCCTAGGGTCATACATATTAGTCTTTGTGGGATGAACATACATTTACCAGGGAGGGTTTGCATCGTAGCCCAAAATGGGCCAAAGCCATACCGGATGTTCTCGGATGTTTATCGGATGTGGCGGATGGAGATGCAGCTTGTCAATGCACTGGCAACGAAAAAAACGTTGACAATGCACTGACCATTTTTGGATGTGAACTGAGTCCGACGGATGTCATCTATTTATATCTATTTGACCTCCACAACACGGGGAAACGGTACTTTCATCCTGCTGTTTTTGCCATGGGCATCTTCAAGTTGTCCCTCCCACTGAAGTTTGTTGATTTTGATTGATCTTGATCATTTCCCATGAACTAGAGTTCTATCAGCGACAGATTCATAAATTCTAGTTCACCTAGCTGTCTTTTGCGGGCTAAAGAATATTACCCTCTGGTAATTTAACATAACTATGGAAAATCACCATGTTTAATGGGAAAATCCACTATTAATGGTCATTTTCAATAGCTATGTTAAATTACCAGAGGGTACTATATACATCATGGTCCTACAACTATGGGTTCATACCGCAGTCCACAGCCCAATTGATATCAACGTGTTGTTTTTTTCCGACAAAAACACTGGAAGCCAACTGACAATAATATATATATATAGGTTATAAACCTACTAGTTGTATTTATTATATCTATACTATAATTATTTTGGCGATGGATATTTTTTGTCAGGTCTTGGTATCTCCGAACGGTCTCGAGCGCAGGTCATGGACCAGCGCATGGTGGATATTCAACAGACCTTGGATGTCATCATCGAGGACAGCGAATGGATTAAGCGATGAACGTTTTTTAATGCCATAAAATGATGAGAAAATGGTGAGAATCCATTGGTTAAATTGATGACAAACACATATTATATCATTTGATATATATGGTATATAGTATATATATGGTATATTTATATATAGTGTATATGATATATGATATATATATATATATTATATGATATATGATTGCTATAAGTTGCCCAGATAAGATGATGGACACATGATGATAATACCTAACTATGGGTTATAACATGTGTAGCTGCGTAGCTTATGTTCAGTGAAACCGTCAAACACAGTGCTGCTGGCACCACCATACCACATGTTCAGACACGTCCACATATCATATGGTTGGTCAATGTTGGTCATATCTCCCCGTCATATCCCTATATAATGGATGGTTGCTCATACTATGGTTAAGTCCTCTTTTATGGGTAACTATATATAAACCCGAGTAAACCAGTATTTTCTTAACCCCCTCATCTGGTGGTGTCAAGTTCAATCATGACCCTCTGGCAATTTAACAGTTTGCTATTGAAATGGCCACACGATCCCGAATCCCAACTTCCATTTTTCCGGCAGGAGGCTCAACCACCAACCCTTGTTTTTTCGTTGTGTTGTTGGTTTATGTTCACCCCATCCACATTCACATCCATTCAATATATCATATTTAGCACAAATCCATACCTATATATAATCATATATATATATACAAAAGTCCAGTCGTTAACCAACTCAACTTCACCTCCGAAACATGTTTTATTTGCCCATTGATGAATCAACCGTTAGGGGAATCTATAGAGAATGAATCAGATTTGATATCCATCAAACATCCATGAATGTACAGTATAAATGCTGTCTTCTCCCATTAAATCCCCATTATATACCCCTTGTCGTCTGGATGAATTATAGCGACCTCGCTGCGACCACACTGGAATGATAGTTAGTAGGGGTAACTATCCCAATGTTTGGCCTTCTGTCAGGTTGTGATTTTTGATAAGTTTCCATGTTAGATGATTAAATCCAAAGTATAATTAACCCCTAATCGTCCTAGATCTGCGGATCTTACTTGGAGAAGCCATGAGAAACCTCGCAGGAGTTGAAAGCCAGCAGACCAACTTGAGGTATGCTCGGGACTGGAGTGAACCACCAAAAAATGAGGCTTGTAACACAGTTTAAGCAAAAAATCAACCCACACAGAGTGGGATCTAAGCTACAAAACTTGAGATTTGACCCAGACAAATGGGGATTCAACTGATTCAACTGATTCAAGCTACGAAAACCGATTTGAGCTAGCAGAACTTGGATTGACCATCATTAAGTTGAAGTGATGGGTCACTGATGAGTAGTGATGAGTCAAGCTGATTTGGGTCAGATTTCATTGGAGATTCCATGATTTCTAGCGACTTTCCAACGGGATGATGATCCCCAAATCCTCATGAGGATTTTGACAGTAACGATGACAATGGGCAATTTGTTGGATGAATACTACATCAAAATACATCAAAGGCAAAGAGTTTTGTCTAAGATTATCCAAAGGCAAAGAGTTTTGATGAGTTTTGTCCCCTAAGACTATCCATGAATGATTCGGACTTTTGCATGAAGAGTAGTAAAAGCTACAAGAGATGATGGGGAGATAGGCATTCGACCCCCACCCACCAGATCCACAGTGGGGGAGGGATACATAGACATCTGCATATAAACATACATATACATACTGTATACATTTGCACATACACATACTACATACGTATGCATATATATATACGTATACATATATCTATATAACTTCCATATGCATATAGGGACCATCACTATCTCCGGGGGGAGGGGACCACCAAAGGCTGGGCCATATATATAATCTGCGTTGAGTTCCCGCGTAAAAAAAATTACATCCCGAAGTCAAGCCGCCAAGGAAATCACGATTACCCTCTGGTTATGTCAAAATAGCGATTGAAAATGGTGATTTAGAGTGGATTTTCCCATTAATAGCATGGTGATTTTCAATGGCTATGTTAAATTTACCCTGGCAGTAAAGTGATTTCCAGAGCTATGTTCAATTACTGAAGGGTACCCTCTGGTAACCTAACATAACTATGGATAACTATGGAACATCACCATGCTATTTTCATGGGTAAATCCACTATTTCAATGGCCATGTTCTATAGCAAACTGTTAGTTTACCAGAGGGTAAATCGATATCCCCATTTCTGCTGGTTGAATCCCACATTGACACCATCAATTCCCATGAAACCACCCTGGAATGGTCGTGCCCAGGGGCGCAACAAAAAAATGCACGGCACCGTGAAACGGCAGCGGCACCGTTTTGGAGTGGTAAACTGTAAGCGACAGTTGAGATTTGTCATAGATCAACGACGTTTTGTATCCGTGATAATATACATCCAAATATATGTCTATTCAGATTCAGATATAAACAACTAGATGATTAGATGGAATATCATTAATTGGATGCATGCATGCATGCATGGATGGATGGATGGACGGATGGATAGATGGATGGATGGTTGACTGTATGGTTGACTGTATGGTCGCAATAAATTGGACACATTGATATATCAAATGGGTTTGTTCGAAAAATTGGGTACCCCTAAATGGAACAAAAAGTCACCTGTCATTCCCCATGCAATTGGCAATTCTTTTTCCCCATTTCTATGCAAACCCATGTGGTGATATGGACATATTCCAGAATCTCTCTCATTGTCAGACCATCCGTTACTTAGGTCTCAAAAACTTGGATCAATTTTTGCCAATGGATTTCCGAAAAAGTGTTACCATGTGTTACCCGGCCTGGTAAACTAACACTTTGCGAACTGGAAAATGGCCCAGTCGAAATCATGGATTTTCCCATTAATAGCATGGTGATTTTCCATCGTTTTTTGTACGTTTACCAGGCCGGGTAGTTATTTAATGCCATGATTTGCCAGAGACGAAAAAGGGATTGCCCTGGGCAATTGGGATGAACCTGGCTTTGCAGTTGGTGGTTTGTGAAAAGGGTTGTTTGCAACCCCAAAAACGATAGGAAAGTGAAATTTTAAACCAGATCCCCTAGAATCACTAGAAACCCTACTGAAATATCTGAAATGTATTGAAGCTATATATTCATTTTGGGGCTCAAGACCCCCTGGGATCCCCAACATGAGGAACAGCTTTTCGAGGTAATGCAGGAATGAATTCATGGAAAGGTTTTTGAGGTTCATTTGATGGATTTTAGATGTCAGAGATATCAGCTATAGATTTTCAATTTCAGAATAAATAAGCACTAAAGATTGTCAAGAGACATTTGCTGTCCAATTCAGGGTGGTTCAGTGGTTTACTAATCTCGACCGTAGATTTGGTGTCCTTCATTGTGAACCGTTATGATACATATTAGGGCGGTTGAATTAGATTGAACCAGCAAAGCAGGAGATTGAAAGCAGAGATGATGTTTCCCCTTTCCATTGTTATACTCCTGTTTACAAAGAAAGGGGAGGGTGGTAGTAAAACATAATAACACAGTAAAACATGTTTTTTTTTTATAGCTAGGTACATAAATATGAATACGTATGTATACGTATATATATATAATGTTGTAGATAACCGTTGCATATCGAAGTTGTATCATGAACAGATCGAAAATCACAGGAAGTCTGGAAGGGTCCCTATGAAGCTACTCCTGGCACGGGTACATGGCCACAAGCAGTGCCATAGATTTTCGGAGCCCGCACCCCTCAACCAACAAGCTCAACCGCCAAACCTAGGAGCATCACCATAAAGTATGGTTTATAATGATTTATATCAGCATATAAAATGGGTTGAAGAACCACAATTGATGGTCATTTTTGACGGGAACATTGAATGAAACGGGGTATACCATATTTTCAGACAACACCACTTATGTATTACTAGTAGTATGTACTATAATTATAAACTGCATGCTAGCTAAGGAAGCGGATGCAAGTAGAAGGGTAGGGTATGTCACGGTATGTCACTCTTCAACAGGTCCCTTAGATTCCCTTAGCCTGAAGAGATTGCTAGTCCCCTGCCGTTGGAGGTTTGCCAAAGATTCACAGAGTGGGCCTTGATGGCAGGCCCCAAGAAGATATGGCCTGTCATCTTTCCCGGCATAGAACGTGTCAATTCTCAACAGGTCAATGATACGTCTTCTTCTCTGGGTGCTTATTCAACATGCCTGATATGATCCACAGATGTAATATGCCCAGAATTGCCATCAGCTATATTTTTTCGGGAACATGACTTTCCAAAGCCTCGGAGTTTTGGGTGTTCCGAACATTTTAGGTAAGTTCCAGAAATCATAAGATTAACGTTTTTTATTTATTTTCAGGCCCTGACAAACGAGTCACTGTGATTTCACACATAGATCTGTCTATATCAGGAGAGTGCGGTGCGGAAAAAGGCCAAGACGCCGTTGCAACAAGAAATTTAAGCTGCTCGCTCAAAGCGATTGGGCAAGATGGAAAGTCTTTTTTAGTCACTATAATAATCACATATATAGTTAAATGAATATAACGATATATGTATATATATATATTATATACAGTTCTTGTATTTTTGGAGCATGCTCTTGTTCTTTGGATTTACTTTGGATGGTGCTTCTTTTTGGTTCCAATTTTTTGGGACGATCATCCCGAAACGTGGCGTAGTTTTTGTCGCATTTTCCAAGTGGGATGCTCCTACAATATACTCTTTTGGGGGGAAGAATGGAACATTTTACCATCTGGTTATTTAATATTATTTAACATCATTTTTCACATAGCCATGGAAAATCCCTTATACATTTCCCATCTATTTCTATGGGCCATTTCACCTCTGATTTGTGGACTGGCAGGTCTTAGTGCCGGTCGTTGTGCCCGAAAATTGCGGCAATGTTCAGTCGGTAGTCAGACCGGGTGCAAATGTCATGATGAACTGCTTGACCTCACCCATATCAGCCCAAAGTTTGCGGCTAACCAATTACATCTCGATTCTTATTGCTTGCCGGATGCGACAACAAGACCTGCTTGCCATCAGTGGACCAATGGACCAAAAGTATCCACAAGTTGGACCAACAGTATCCAAAAAAGTGATGTGAATGTCCTGTGAAAAGAACTTTCCAGCTTGCGAATGTGTCCGAAACGTCCCAGCAGCTTGGGATTTCACTTTGGACTTTTGAAATGCCACGTGGGGCGCCCCAAAAATTGGGACCAGTCCTACACGCATTGTCCGTGGGGGAAGGGAACCAGCGTAGTTGCAAGCTGGCGTCCGTTGGGGATTCAGCATCCGTTCAGACGGGGAAGATATATAAAGATATGAATCGTGAAGAGATGGGGATGTTCAGCCACAAAAACCAAAGCGAAAAAACAGGTACCCTCTGGTTATTTAACATAGCCATGGAAAATCCCTTATAAATGGAGGTTTTAATGGGAAAATCATCTATAAATGGGCCATTTTCCATGGCTATGTTAAATAACCAGAGGGTAATTGGGCATAAGAATGCGAAAGAATTACCCTATTCACGGTCCCTATTCATGGTGAGCCAAGAGATTTGGGTACACTAGTTGGATTTGTGACCAGACATCCCAATCAGCTGTGGTTCAGTCCTCTTTATAACATGTGGACTCAACCCACCGTCGTGGGCGAAACAGGGCCTTTTTTGATCGTCTCTTCCAGTGTATTTCACCCATGGTCCCATGGTCATCAAACTGAAGTGCTGAAGTGATTGAATTGAAATGAACGGAGTGATTGTAAAGTATTGATTAGTTTTTACATGTGTTTACAACATTAATCTGGTGGTTTCAATCATTGTTTATTTTCCATAATATATGGGATAATCCTTCCCATTGACTAGTATTTTTCAGAGGGGTTGAAACCACCAACCAGAAATGTGTTATGTCGAAAAAAACGGGTGCAGCCCATTGCGGCCCTCCAAATGTCAGTGTTTTTTCAATGATTTCATATCGCTACCTACAAGGCTCTAAATCACACGCACAAACGGATTTGTGTGTATCTTTCTCTCTTTGTCTCTCTACAAAGAAATTCAATCACAAAGAATCACAAAGATATAGGTGCATCATATTATAGGTACATATACCTTGACCAACCCAAACCAATGTTTCCTTACAGGTTTGCACACAAAAACCTGCGGTCGTTCTTACTGAACTTTCAGCAATTTCCGGATTTTTTCCAGCTTCAGTATGAGTTGTTTTTCTTAAGCTTTTCGCAAAGCAAACATCCAACGTGACAGACACAATTTTTAAACAATGAAAACCACATTAAATATCGAACTTGGAAGTTCAAACTGATAAACGAAGCCCTCAGAAACTGCAATATACAAAACCGAGGTGTCGGCAGAAAACCGTCCTTTGGTCTTTTCTGAATTGCAGGGAAACGCGAAGTTTACTTCAAAACCAGGGAACAAGTTAGGCTATGGGCTTACTATAGGTGTAATTATATATATATATACATACATATACATATACATATTAGAGGCAGTGATAGCCTCCACTATATATTCATCCACATCACTCTATTCGATTGGGCTTGCAAATCGTGGACCTGTTCCCTCTCTTTTTGGTCAGCGACCAAGAACGCCGCGGCGCCACTGTGAAATGCAAAGGGTATGCAGATGTCATGGATCTTGAAGAATTGGGCGTTTTTCAGCATCGCAAAATTTGGAAAATAGTGTACCCCTACACCCAATGGTTTTGCTGATCATTATCCCTACTAAATGGCTATTTCATTTGGGAGTATACCCCATTTTCAGACATACCCAAGACGCATGAATTATGGTCAGGAGTGAGGGAATCAACCCAAGAACAGTTTATCTCTGATTCTTGTTTGGAATGTTACAAATTGCCCACATGGGTAAACCATGGTAAACCAAGTTTCAAATCTGGTTGGAGAGGAAGATAGCACCCAGCTATGCATATTGATGTGCAAATCAGGGTGCCGGGCGATTCACTCACAGGCACATTATATACATATATATATATACATTGTAACTGTAATATATGAATGTGTATATATATATATATACATACACGTATATGTATAATTATACATATTGTAACAACGTATAATTATATATATAATCATAATATACATATTATACATATATACATACGCATACGCGCATACATATACATACATACAGACACATACACGTATGTACACACATATATATATATAGATAGACATATAGATACAAGATAGATAGATACAAATACAGACAAACATATACAAAAATATACATATATGTACACATGCATGCATGCATACATCCATCCATACATCTTTCCATACATCCAGACATGCATGCATACATCCATACATGCGTGCATGCATACATGCATGCATGCATGCATACATCCATGCATGCATGCATCCATCCTTCCATACATCCATACATGCATACATAAATCCATACATGCATACATGCATACATACATGCATACATACA
>Ga0126342_10011592_pt1 | contig 15739 bp, 16 predicted proteins | sample Cyp1metagenome_FD_92528 | JGI IMG/M metagenome (GOLD analysis project Ga0126342, IMG submission 92528) | Coral microbial communities from Lord Howe Island, Old Settlement Bay, Australia - Cyphastrea 1 metagenome | ecosystem: Host-associated > Invertebrates > Cnidaria > Coral ...
CATTTCATTCATTCATTCATTCATTCATTCATTCATTTCATTCATTCATTCATTCATTCATTCATTTCATTCATTCATTCATTCATTCATTCATTCATTCATTTCATTCATTCATTCATTCATCCATCCATCCATCCATTCATTCATTCATTCATTCATTCATTCATTCATTCATTCATTTCTTCATTCATTTCTTTCATTCATTCATTCATTCAATCAATTCATTTCATTCATTCATTCATTCATTTCATTTCATTTCATTTCATTTCAATTCATTCATTCATTCATTCATTCATTCGTCATTCATCATTCATCATTCATCATTCACCATTCATCATCATCATCCTCCTCCTCCTCATCATCATCATCATATTCATATTCATCCATTCATCCATTCATTCATTCATCATTCATCATTCATCATTCACCATTAATCATCATCATCATCATGGCTCAAGAGAATGATAATCAGTGCGGAATCAGTGAAATCCTCAACTGTTCACTGAAGTGATCTTAGCATATACTGGTATGGGAACCCCAGTGATACATGGAATACCTCCAATTCAAAAAATATCCCCAGTTCAAATCATCTCTGGCTCAGGGCACTCTGTCTGCTGCATGTTTTCCTGCTCGGCTGCTTGCCGTCTGCGCTGCATGAACTGCTGCGCCGACGACGCCAGCGAACAGACCGGTGGCGGCGTGGAGGGTGGTGGGGATGGAGTCGAGGAGGTGATAGGGGTGTCGCGGTGGAAGTCGGCACTTCCTTGGGGGATGTGGGCTGAAAGCTAATGTCATAGGAAATTCACAATGATGGTTGTAAAACAATCATTATAGGCATAGTACAGTAATCAAAAATAACACTAACTATAGTAATATAATAGACTATAATAATCATTATATATTATAATAACATATAATAACCCATCCCTCAATAAGTAAGCGTAAGAAACCAACCATCCCCAATGACTCATCGGATTGGCTTTGCCACATTGTATGGTAGGGAAAAAGAACCGGCCCATAGTAAAGGAACTTTTGTTGACTCCTGTTTTTAACAGGTCTTCACCTGTCAAATGGAGGTTTCACCATTGCAACATACACAGTCTGTACGGGTCATTTGGGTACCAAACTTGGATGATTTTCTCTGAGGGTTGTGCATCACGATATGGCCATGGGTCAAAATTCTACCCCAGTTGCCTAGTTTTCACATCAATGGCCATGTTCAAACATGTTCAAACACCACCATTCATCTGGGAAAATCCCAAGCTTTTAACCCTCCAAAAATGATCCCATCGGCTCTTTGACTCAAAATTGTGAAATATGGTGCCCCGAAGCTGATACCATCATTTCATATCATTTCCCCAAACTTTCCACAAAATGAGGGAATCCCAACAAAAATGATATGGATAAGAATTAGGTGGGCCCCTCGCCTTGGGCCCGGGGCCTTGAATGTTGACCCTTTTTTTGTGCTGGCTTCGAAAAAACCCTCAAAGCCCCATTCAAAAGGAGCGATTTTTTGTCCAAGAAGTTGTTGTGACCCCTTTACCACTGGAAGTCCCCAGCTAGAAGCTGGTGTATGACCCCATTGAAAGGGGATACGCAGCATAGTTAAATCATGTTAAGGGTAGACACTGGAGAAAAAACAACAACTTTTGACTACTGGAACAAAAATTAAGACACTGAAAAAAAAACTTAAGAATCTGTACTTTGAACCTTTTTGCAGCTGAAATCCCATATGTGTACAATATGTGCAGGGTTTGGGCACTTAAACATGCAATTTTACATAATATCTAAAGCGTTTTCGCCTTGAATCTTTGATTTTTATTTGCAGCTGAAATCTCTTATTTGTACAATCTGTGCAGGGTTTTGGAACTTAATTATACAATTTGCATCAATTTGAATGGTATTTCAAAGCGTTTTGGCCTTCATTGAATCCCTTGTTTGCACCGTGCTCGCAGCATCTTGGAGCCAGCATCTGTACTACGCAGGGATTATCTGCAGTATTTCGTGGTATTTGCAATATATTGTCTAGAGTTACGTAGTTTTAGGATCTATTTCAGGTTGGTTAGGGTGTATTTAGTGGTTATTTCTGGTTGATTTTAAGTTTTCTGTACGGTTACTTTGGGCCTGAACTTTTTTTAATTGTTTACGGTTTAGATTTGTTTGCTTTAGGTTTCCTTTTGGGTATTTTAAGGTTTACTTCGGCTTGTGCTATAGTATTGGTTTGGGGTTGGCTCGGTGCTTGGTTGGTGTCGATTTAAAGTTGTAGTGTGAATTTAGTGCTGGTTTGGTGCTTCTTTCGGGTTGTTTTAGGATCTACTGAATGTTGGTTTAGACTTTGTTTAGGAGTAGTTTGAAAGTCTATTTCGGTTTTTGTTATTGTTTGTGGTGTAGTGCATGGGTTTGTTTAGTGCTGCTTAAATTCTTAAACTTATGGCTTATTTAGGCTTTGCTGATGGTTTATTTGGATTGCATTCTTTAAGATTTGATGTGGGTTTATTTATGCTTGTAAGTTGTTTTGGTGTTTCTTTATGTTTACGTTTGTGTTATATAGTGCCGAGTTATGGCTGGTTTGGTGCTTGTTTGATTGTGTTTTAAGGTCTATTTAGTTGTGGTTCAGGTTTTAAGGTGTCATTTCAGGGCTTAGTTGGAGTTGTTTGGATGTTTTTTTGGTGCTTCTTTCAGTTTGTTTTAGGGATGTTTATGTAGATTATATAGAACGGTTGGTTAAAGTTTTATTGAGGGTTGGATTGTGGCCTATTCAAGGTTGCTTTCGGGCTTATATAGGGTTTGTTCCTGAGATCAAAGGATGAGAAGGGTAAAGGACCAGGATGAGGAGGGTAAGGGACCAGGGGATCAAGGGACCAGACCAGAGGACCAGGGGACCACAGGACCAGGGGACCAAAGGATCAGGGGACTGTACATTTATTTCTTTTTCCAGGGTCCTAGATTTTTTCCAGGCAACTTAGATTGTTTTTCCAGTATCATCCATCATGTTAAATCCAACATCCAACAGCTGGGCTAGGGGCTAGTTTTCAACCAACTTACCTTACCATACATCATCACAACTCCATATCACTCAACTTTGAATCCCCATTTCTGTAACATGCCCCCTTGTTTGAGCGAAATCCGAAGAAATCTCGGGCCCCATCCCTTTCCAACACAACGCAAGGCTCGCAAGCTCCCGCCCAAATCCTCCTCTTCCCACGCTTCCACCGGCTGCAACCGCTCCCCCGGCGATGCGGCGTCCCGCTCCACTGGCTCGGGGGCTGAGGGCCGTGGCACCGTGCAGGAGGGAGACGCCGGAGACGTTGGGGAGCTGGGAGAACTGGATGATTTGGGCGAGCCATGCCTTAGTTGGGATAGTTTTGGGAGAAATGGTGTTTCTCGTTCACTGGATTTTTTCACGGATATGTCCGAAATTCTGCTGGAAGAATAGGAAATCTTTTGGCTCACGAAACTGCTGTTTCGCCAGAAAAAAAAAATATCGCCGGAAAGAGAAACATATACTGTAAGGACACTTGCTTTTCTGAAATGATGTGAATGTGTAGTGGGCGGACTTTATACAAAACCAAAAAGGCAACATCGTGGTCTTGATGTATTTCGTAAATTTCTGCACTTCATATCAAATCGCTTCTCCTCCATTGCTTGCCATGTGCAAATTACAAGAAAGGTTTGGAAGGTTTCTGTGATGAACCCCCATGTCCAACGATGTTTTTGTTTAACCATTGCGTTCCTGCATCCAAGTGTCTCCGACTGCGACTGCAGGCTGAAAAACGCTGACCCACTGGACATCTTTGAACGGTACAGTTCAGATTGTTCCAGGAGCATATCAGCAGAAACCCACGGCATGTTGCGGCAGCTTCTTTTCTCTTGGCGCGACATCCTAGGTCGGCGGCTAGCAAAAAAACGACTCCCAACACGAAATAATGAAACTAAGGTATAAACAACGTGTGAAATTGCAGGCTGGCACCTACAATATGTGGCTCTATTTATCTTGGAAACCATCTTCTATGTATGTATATAATTATATATGCCTTTTCATGATCGGTGTTCAGCTTCCAAACTGGAGCTAGCTGGGCAATGTAACTTCATGATCAAACAACACGTTCAACACGCACCTCCCAAATCGCATTGCAGAAGAATAAAAACAACTTGTGCATGACACTGTGACACTAGTGCCAGCTTCAAAGCGGCCAACTTAAGAATATCGAAGAGCGGGAGGAACATCGCCCTATACATACAACTAATGACAAACACGTGCTATCATAATATATAGCTGCAGCTTTCTAATGTGTTTAATGATCGGTAATTCAGCCACTCATGATACCAAAGAAGTGTCCATGAAGTCTCCCTGCCTTCTACCTTCAACGTGTTTTTTTCCCAGTTCAAGTGCTATATCATGTATATTGGTATATAATATATATAGGTACTACAATTGTCGCAACTAGAATGATGGATGCAAGTAAAGTCATCAAAATGATTCAAAATGCAAATCATGCCAATCCACTTTTTGTTTTTGAATGTTTTGAAGGTTTTTGATATGAATTAAGTTCATCATAGTTGACAGATTAGTTGATCCAGTTGCTCCATCCGTCGCCAAGGTGCACTCTTCCCATAGGCCGCCTGCAGGGCCGTCCGCTGGACGGCCGCGGCGACGTGGGAACGCGCGGCAGCTGGCGCCGGTGCAGTGGTTCCAGAGGCGCTCGGGGCAAGGACAACGTGGGGCGCATGTAGTGGCACCCCTCCCGGGGACCCAAGGGACCCAAGGGCTCAAAGGGACCCAAGGGCCCCATGGAGTCACTACTACGCTCTGCATACATGGCATGAAGCTGAGATATGGGAAGTGATGATGATCAGTAATGCATTTATTGGACTTTTGGTTGTTGAAGGTTTCAAGGTTTCAAGTGACTTGTCATACTAAAGTCATGCTGAAGCGGGGTGGAAATCATGCAGTGCATTTGAGTCTCTTCATATTTTGCCATTTGGTCCTTTGATCCTGTTCGCCCGCTAAAGTGAAAGAATTACGAGTAATGTGAGTAAAACAACTAGTAGTTGTTCCCAAATGGGTGGTTTATTATTGTTTTACCATGTTTTACCAATATGATAGTTGCGACTTGGCCTGGTAAGGTCGAAAGCTGTTGAACGGTTAAACTTGCTGGACGAAACTTCGTCGGCGCTGGGATGGTTGTTAGTGCTTATAAGCTTCATCATCCAAGCTGTCGGAATGGAAAAGCCCTGGAAACACAATAAAACAATCGCCCTGGAAGATGTAGAATAGTTAACCTGAAATTCTCCGCAACACACACAACATATATCAACATATTCCAGTCAAAAGGATGAAACCACTTGTTTGTAATTTTCGGACAGCGAGTAGCCGCCTGAACAGCCTGAAATCTTGATCAGCTATGATCAGCTTCACCTAAGCTGACGGTTTTCAATAGAACCCTCTGGGAACCACCCAAGAAAGAAAAATGTGTTTGTCCCCAAGCCAATGATATTCAACATAATTCAACAATTTGGGCGTAACTGCATAACCTCCCATCATGTTTAAGACTTAACTGATACCCAAATTGACTTTCCATCGTCTGCTACCACCTCATCAAGCCCCCGCACAGTCTGTGGCAAAGATGTCAGGTGCAGTGCTGATGCCCTGAGAGATGGTACCTGGAATGCGGCGAAGGAGACGGATAAAATCAGATTGGAAAAAACATGTCCCATATGTCCATGTGTCCCATAAAATGTATCCATATGCTCCATGATGGAATATGAATACACTTGTATATTGGTGAGATCATTGAGACTCCCATGTTTTCGAGGACAAAAAATGATCAATCATCATGGGTTCTTTCACATGTTTTCTATAGTGTTAAATCACTGTTCAGTCATGTTCTGTGTATCAAAATCCATAGTTATGTCAGTTTACCAGAGGGTATGTTCAAGGGATTTTTGCGAAGATGTTGACCAGGACATCTCAGTGGCCTGGAGATCATTGCATTTAGGGCTCCCCCATGACTTGGGAAACCTTCATATTAATGAAATAATATGAAATAATAAATATTGATGATATATGCATTATATGATGTATATAGGTAATTGTTAACATCTACTTATGAATGTGATATAGAGACATAGAATTCTAGTCCTTACCAAACATCATGGGTAATGTATCTTACCATTTGGGAAAATCCACTGCTGTCCGCCACAGAGCTATCCATTCTCAGTCGAGGTGCCAAAAACAGCGACTGTCCGGGAGAGATCTTCGCCAAGGACAGCGCTGGTGATTTCATGGGATTTCATGGGGAGATAACAGGGGAGATTTTGAAGGGACATGTTGCTTATTGTTCATGTTTTTTTTGAGGGGGGGATTAGCCTCTGGCAATGGGCATGACCACAATCTTAACCATATTAACCCCCATAAGTTAGGATATAAACTTAAACCCTGCAACATTGTTTATATAACAACTATATATATATAATTATATAATTATGGGTTATGTTCCTAACTTATGGGGGTTGTATCTCCGTGGCTCCTGACCCACTCAGCACCTCTTTGCGCGCAGCTGTGTAACACTGGAGCCAGGGTTTTTAGCCACGGAGCAATCCCATGAAGGAAGATTGGTGTTTAAAAATCAGCGGCATATTTGAATTATAACCCATAGGATCCATGGTGCTGGTATATATGCTAACATGTGGGGTATATTGATGGTAAATGTTACCATATATAGCATACATGGATCCTATGGGTAATAGTGATACTACAGTATATTGGAAAAAAATAATTCACAATGAGAATAACAGAATAACCATCATCATGAATGTAGATCAGCTGATAGATGGATATAGTAGATACAACACACATAAGGATATTCACCAACAATCATTGGTTGAGCCACCAGGCCACACACTTTTATGCTGAGATCCTAAGACTGGAGATCAATAGCAGATTTGCTTCACCAAACAAGACATCATATTTATACACAACAAAAGCACAAAAAACAAAACTAGTCCCATGGAGCTTTTGAGCAGTTTGTCACATTCAGATCTGGTTTAAGAATAAATGCCATAAATGTATAATGATGTATAACATAGATTATAATGATTCGACAATTCACAAACCTGAACAGTTTGGCCCATGGTTGTCTCCAAGCAACCTGGGCCCCCTGCGGATCCCGTTTCACGACCAGGTGCACACAGCTGTGAGTCGTGAGAAAACGCCGCAGTGAACCACGCCATACGAACCAAAACAAAGATCTTGGTTGCAGAGTGTAATAATCCAGGATACATGATAATTGATAATCCACTATAAATAGTTCCATAATACAAACCAATATTATACCAATACCACTATAGGAAAAGTATAGAGAATGGTCCAGCTGGACATGCTGCTCGGCACGTCTCCCTATCACAAGAAGAGCTCGCGAAGGTAGTCGTCGATGTCGTCCTTCAAGAAAAGGTAACAACGGAAAATCACCATTGTTCCACGTTCAATTGCAGACATTCATTTAAGTATCAATGATTTGTCAATGTGTATATAAGTATAAATAATATGATACAAAAAACAAATCCCAATGATACATTGATGTAGTTATATAAATATGTTATTCCCATATCCCAATTAGGAGCTTACCACTGGCTCTTCTCTAATCATGTCATGATTCATGTCTCAAAAAGGACAGCGGCCTCTCGAGTGCGAACCTGGGCACGGCATCACGGACGAACTGGGCACGAGTGGAATGGAATTTAATGGATTTATGGGGAAATTTATGGATCTACAATGGGATCTACGTGGATTTACTGGGATATATATGATGATATACCCTCCAGTATTTTAACAGTGTCATGGAAGCCATGCTCCATAGAGTTGGAAAGAATGCTGGCCAACCGAAGCCAAATCATCTTCGACATGTAGGTATCAATCAACATTGCTACCTTACAATCAATGGGATTGCCTGCTGATGTACATCATCTTAGATCACATCCATTGATCATGCGTTCATAATCATTGATCATATTAAACCATCGATCCGCTTTTTGTGGAGTAAGCAGGGTGCCCCATGTTCACCAACATCCACCAAACATATACAAAAAGGGATTAAAGATCATCAAAATTATACTGCAAAGCCAAAAAAAAGATAACGTCCAAATTCCACCCGGCTATTTATGCATAGTTTCTGTTTATCCATTTAAAATCATCTATTCGACAAATGGCGTCCCCAGCATTGTCACAAGATGTCAAAAGGACCAAAAATCCACCGATTTTCCGTCCCGACAAGGTGGGACCCCTAGTTAGGCCCTAGTTTCATGTTTCTTGGTTTAGATTCCCCCCATCAACTGACTATTAGTTTTAGTTATATCATGTTATATCACATGTCATTTACATGTTGTTACCATGAGTCCTAGTTGCTTATACATCAACTTAGCTAACGGACTCGGGCTCCACCTCGTAAACAACATGTTTGTTTATTCCAGGAATTCCATTCCGAAATCCACTGGTGTTCAGCATGGTTTCCCCCCATTCAAACGCGAACTTGACGGAATTCTCAACTCTAAATCTCAACATGTTGGTGACTTAAATCAAGCATAAATTCCACCATAAGTCCACCATAAATTCCTACTTAGCTGACATGTTGATCCATCATTGAATCATAAATCCACCATAAAATTTCCCCATCATAAATCATAAATCCCATGGTATTTTCCATCAAAAATCCACCAGAATTTCGCCATGTTTTTCTGGTGAAATTTCCACTGTTTTCCCGCCTCTGGATCCGGCTGACGCCAGGCCAATGACTCCAACATCTTGAGATCTTCGGTGCTGGGACCGCCTTAAGCCGGCGCGACATGGCGCTAGGGATTCGCTACTAGGGATTTCACCCAGCAATGGGGATTTTCACCCAACAAGAATGGTGATTTTTCACATCATTTCACCATCCAATAAATCTGATTTGATCATTAAAAAATGGGACTTAAATTGCCCAAAGCCACGGGTTTTTTCAGCCAACAGACATGAGATTTTTTTGGAAGAACATTGGGATTTAACAATTAAAAAGTGAAGATTAATATAACCCATACAATATTGGATTTAACCAAGAAACGTTGGGATTTAACATACAAAAAAAAGGATTCAAACCATTGATCATGGAAATTGGGGGTGTCTGAAAATGGAGTATAGAGGCAACTGACTAGGGGAGATTGTGATTCAGCAATGGATTTAGACAAAGCATGACAAATCCAAGTATCAAAAGTGGAGATTTTGCCGACAAACAAACAAACAAATTACGGATTCGTGGTTAAACTATGTTACACTAGCACTCCACGTGCGATGCTTTGACAAACATGACCCAACTGCAGGCAATTTTACCAAACATGGAGTAAGCGGGTATGAGACATTATGTGACCCAAATCATATATGTTCACGGGTAAACACATTCACATCCCAAAAGCACCAATGCACGTATGTATAAATATATCTACACCCTTCATATGGATGGCGCGAGAAAGGGATTGACCTCAATGTCACAGAAATCTTTGACTCCCAGGAGGCCTTCCTTGAGGGTTGGTTGTCAGCCACCATAAACCCATGAACATAGCTATGGCAACTCACAATAGGTAAATAATTCAACATAGTATCTATAGCTATGCTAGTTTACTGGAGGGGATAATTCCATATTCCAATTGAATTTCCAATTCTTTGTTGATGAAATCCTCATTAACCACCATTAATGCCTATGTAAATAACCATTAAATCACCATTTCAAGCTGCCGTCCCCAGGCCGCCTGGTTCCTTCTGTTCTTGCGCTGTCTCTCTTTGCGACGCGCTGGCCATTGTGGCATCCTGACGCGCTGGCGATCGTTGGGAGGTTTCAAGGTGCCTTGGAGAACAGCAAAATGTCCATCCAAGCTGAGACATCTTGATGATATATCATTGGAAATCATTGGAAATAGATCATAAATGATCATAAAATAAACATAAATAAACCATAAATGATCATAAAATAAACATAAATAAACTGTTAACAATCCTTTGCTGGCTAAAAAAACAAGAAGCCAACTTTAGTAGATGATGAAATACAGGCTATATGAACTTCTGTTAACAAACGCATGAAGAACTCTGAACCAACACAGCCAACGATACCAAAGCTGGAGCATATTCAGCAACGAAAAGCCCATTTTGATGTGTGGGAGATCACAAACAAATGGGTCCCAAGCCAGATAAACAATGAGATAATGAAATGTGGGCAAACCTCCGAATGCAGCAAGGTTGGTCGAAAAGATTGATATTGGTGAAAAAACACACACCCCACAACTTTGAAACCAGGAGTGAACAAATATGGAAACATGCTACAATTGTCGAATCTATGGAGGAACAGCTGCTTGATGACCCAAGTTCAAACCAACATTAAACCCAAAAAAACATGTTTGCTGCGCGTCCACTCCAACAAAGCAATTTTCATTTGGGGTACTTGAAATGCTTACATACAGGAAATAAAATTGGTGGTTGGTTCATAGTTTGCTTGTGGCGAATTGGGTACCGCTGTACTATTAAGTAGTTGCAAGTCTGGAGACATGTCAATAAATATTAAATGAAGGACAACAATTCCCAATTGTTAACGCATGGGTACCATTATCGCTTATACTCAATGTATTCCATGCATTCCATTTCTTAGTATTAGTGAATCCCTTAATAACCCTTCCCCCAATATTAAGTAACCCGCTATAAATCCTGGTTTGGTACTGGATCTGTTCATTTTGAGGTTCCTTATGAGGGGTAGTGAACACTGAGATGGGATAATTTCCCTTACCATATTGATATTAAATTATGGTTATAAAATATATATGGTTAATATAATGGTTAATACTGAGGTAACCAATATAATGGTTAATAAATGTAAATAATTAATATATTTTAATATATATATATATCCCTTGATATTAACCATTAGTCTTGGTGAATCCCGTAATCATTGCATTTCTTTTCCCAAAGCTGACCTCTTCTGCAGCCACATCTTCATCGGTCACAGGCTCGGGAGCCTCCGGAATTCTCCGGAAATCAAACATGACAGTGGACATCCCCCATTTATAGATATTTATAGATGATCTTCCCATTCAAATGCTCATTGATACGGAATTTCCCATTGCCATGAAATCCATAATACACTGAGCAGGAAAAACTCAATTCATCACTAGTCTTGGTATAGGATTTTTACTTCTACAGTATTTACTTGTTATCTTTGAAGGGATTGCTATCATTTACCGATATCCACCATACGCGGCCGCAAGGGCCTTGGGTGTGGAGTGTGTGCCACGCTTCCGCGCTTTCTTCAAGCGTCGATAGTGGAGCTTGAAGGCACAATCCTGGAGGATGCAGTTGGCCGGGACTTCCATCGCCATATTCCCATGCAACAATATAAGCACCTATTTAACATAGCTATGATATAGGTAGCCTATTCATAGATGATAACACAATATATGATCTACCGATAAGAAATGGTGAATTTCCAGTTAGCTACGTTAATTGCTAGAGGGTATGCCATCATATATCCCAATAAATCCCATTAAATCATATTAAATCCCAATAAATCTCATCACATCCCATTTTTGAAACCTCTTTTAAGCTCTAAAAACCAAGGCACCCCATGACATCAGTCCCAGTTTCTGTCCTGACAGAGACGGACTTTCACTAAGGCGCGCTTCTGACCTTGGGCCCCTGTTTGGCCCCTGTTTGGGATCATCCTGCCAGTTGAAACTGGAATTTCCCAGCTGAATTGGTGCTGTGGTGGTTAATGGTGGTTAATGGTGATTAATGATGGTTACTGATGGTTAATGATGGTTAATTATCTGGTTGGTGGTATACCTAGCCCTCTGAAAAATGATCGAGTGTGAGTGAAAGTCAGTTGGGAAAGATTACTATATTATATATTCCCAACTGAATGGAAAATAATCCATTCATGTTCCAAAGCACCAACCAGTATTATCAGTATTAGTAATTGGTGGATGAAGCCATTAGTTCTGCCGGATTATCCCCTTGAAACCATTGGTTAAGCCATTAGCTGTCGGGGATACCTATAGAAAAACGACTGTCACACCACTCACCAGGGTGAAAAACAAAACCACGGTCTGTGATGCGTCCATCCTCCAAGCAGGGGAAAATATCAAAGATGTGGGAAATCGGAAAGCTATGGGGAAACCGGGAAAACCTACATTTCTGGTGGCGTTTCCATATCTAACATTATCTAACTATGTTTGTTTACAGGAGTGTACCTGCCGAAGTGAGCGAATCTTAAATTAATGAACAAAATGATGATATATGATTTTCAAATATCTTAAAAATAATTGGAATTGGAGGTACTCCATTTTCCGATAGACCCTACTGTATGCAAATGTTTCAACACGTCGTGATTTTGGAGCGGATAGGAGCGATCATGTTACCATCCTACACTTGGCAGTGCCCTTCGAGAAGTTGATGGAAAAGTGCAACCGGTCGTTTCACAAATTGCAGGACCCAGCGACACTTCGCTTCAGAGTATTTGAAGTCCACTTCGTAGCCTCAACTGATGAGTGTTGTTTACTCTTTCCCACGACATAGTGACATGATCCCGCATGCAATTCGGATAGCTTTGTTCGAACATGTTGGGTAGCCATAAATCCAATGGTTATTTTGTTTTCCATTAAACATAACGCACTTTCGGGGTATAGCATGGTATAAACCCTGAAAATGTCAGGACAAACCCACATGCACCAGCAGAAATTTCTCAACACTTCTGTAATTCGCGTGTTTTTGTCATGGTGGTACCACAAACCACAAACCAAATAATTTGGATGACTGGGGTTCCCCATGACTTAGGCATGGACTCTTCAAGTCATCCTTCGAGGAACAGAACCTCAGCGTCCAGGCGTCCAGGGCACTCGTCACCCACCTGGGTCCACTCCTAAAATGATGACATTTGATGTATACAATGTCATTCCATGTCATCATGTCGGATCATGTGCTTTCATTCGAACCATAATTGTATACCATCATTCTAATGTGTGTGTGTTATTAAACTCATATATCATTCAAAATAATACTATATAATATTAAATACAGTAATTAATAGATATTTCGTATCATTATGTTTTAATGAATTTATGATAAGTACTGTGCAAGGCTGTCTCATTCTACATAATCATTCCGATCATTGTCTTGTAGAATAATATTGGTTCTATCTCGTTCTATATCATCATCATCATCATCATCATCACCAGCACCAGCATCAGCATCAGCATCATCATCATCATCATCATCATTATCATCGTCATCGTCGTCATCGTCATCATCGTCATCATCATAAGCATAAACATAAGCACAAGCAACAGTTCTTACTAAAAGCATGATTCTATCTCATGTTCATGGTCATTGACATCAACATATATACATATATATATAGTATATGTTCTATAAATGTATATATATAATTATATATCTGTATATGTGTGTGTTTTTAAGATGTTGATTCTACTCATCCCACATCATTCAATCTCAAGTCTAAATCTTGGAACCACCAGCACCAACATAGCACCAACATCCCCACGACAAGCACCAGGGAACTTGTTTGCACAGCTGAACTGCCCCCGGCCGTTGAGCACTTCGCTCTGCGTACGCCAGCGGAAGCCGACCTGGCCCTTGCGGTAGCCCGTCAGGTCGCAGATCACCTCGGAAAGCGCAGCCAAATGGGTCCCCAGGTGATGCCGAACCCGGAAAGGCATATCTGAATGGGAAGATGTTATCTAAACCATGACTAACCATAATTGATACATATTGATGACATAATTAGCCATGAATCATTTGGGACATAATTGTGCTTTAATTAAATATGGTTCGGTTTACCACAAAATACTTGGCAAGTGATCATTCCATATGATGAGTCCTAAACTGGAAATTAGTTGGCCTTGTTTAAGGGATGATTTCCGTGTCCCTTCCTATCAGTTATCAGCCATCATTTTATGGCGGGGTCGTTGGGGAGTGGCCACGACTGATCCATGGGATGGATGAATATATATATATACAGATATACATATGTGTATATATATATATATACAATATGAGCTCTCATACACATGGTGACAGTGTATGGCTTGCAAAACTGGTCAAACTTGATTCTACAGCCGCCCACGGCAACAGGCTCCGGCCATCTGCTGCAAAGGCACATACCTTGCAAGTGGCTGGTTCCCCTCAAGTTCCCCTCTGAGATTTGATGAAACAATGAACCCAAATTTTGGCAGAAACTTGGAGAAACTTAGATGAAACATGATTAAACCCAATTTCGTAGACCAAATGCAGTTGAAAGTGGCCAATTTGATTCATCTGTGTGCTCAAGTTTTGATACACCTTCGTCCATTGGCGCAATGACCACACCAACGAGTATACAAACCTCTGAATCTCGTGTGATGAAGTTGGGGCTGAAAGATTCTCCAATTGCTCAATTTAGACTTGGTGGAATTTCCCATTCAAAACATTCAAAACGGAGGTTTCATCCATTTTTATAGGATATTTCCATTATAAGCGGTAGCCCCATTTATGGAACCCCCCAAATGGAGAATCATGGGGATTTTTGCAGCACAAAAGCTACGAGAACGGCGTCAGAGTGCTATTTTTTTGTCCATGTTTGACAATGCAAATAATGTGAGTAACTGTGAGTACAACAAAAATCACATTGGAACAATTACTCACAATGGATTGATTGTCACTGTTTCTTCTTTGATTACTCAGCAAAAATCAACCACCCATATGGATTGATTTTTTCTTTTTCTTGGTAAGTCTTTGGGGATGGTGGATCCGCTGCTTTACGAAGATAAACATCGTCACTCCTGAGAATCTCACGTGTGAAGCGAGTTTTCAATACCCAAAAACACTGGTAAACAGATGGATCATCATCATTTTCCCCGTGATATCTCATGATATTCCCAGCATAGCAGTATTTTTCATAGTGAAATCATTTTAAATCCACAATATATATATATATATATATGGATCTATATGGGGTTTCCTAAAATAGGGGTACCCCAAATCATCCATTTAATAGGATTTTCCATTAATTATAAAAAATCTATTTTGGGATACCCCCCATTTATGGAAACCCCCATATGGTTGTACCATGATATACCTCTGATTTGGGTATGGGTCAATACCTATAGATACATTTTTAGTGGGATGAACATCCATAAATCCCAGCTATTTTGGGGTTCACTAGGTACCAGGGTTTTGACCCATCCCCATTTTTTTCTGTACATCTGTACAGCCATCTCCGGCATCATCGGCACGAGTTGCTCTTTGAAGAGACGATCGTAGTACCTGTGGAACCATCCCATGACCGGGAGCGAAACATCGCTATGGAACAGCATCTGTTAATAGATATATTATTGATGTATCATCCATTGATTGGTTATATATCATGATAGTATCATCATCCATTGAATGGTTGTATATGTTGTATTTATACATACATAAATCATCTCCGTATCCAATCTTTTGATGAAAACAACATTTTAAAAAAACAGCAATTGACTGGTGATATATATATATATATACATTAGATGTGAGATGTAAAGCATAGATATTAGATACGGTCAACCTATGCAGGTTCACATCCGCATAGCCTTTTTCCTTTCCAATCTCTTCGTGCGGTCTCAACCTGCCTCCAGCAGGATTAATGCTTTGGGTAACTGAGCAGGTATCCCCCTGCACAGCAGCACTGGTTAG
>Ga0126342_10011593_pt1 | contig 15737 bp, 14 predicted proteins | sample Cyp1metagenome_FD_92528 | JGI IMG/M metagenome (GOLD analysis project Ga0126342, IMG submission 92528) | Coral microbial communities from Lord Howe Island, Old Settlement Bay, Australia - Cyphastrea 1 metagenome | ecosystem: Host-associated > Invertebrates > Cnidaria > Coral ...
ATATATATATAATGTATGTGATATGCAAAGTTAGTCACAGGAAACTGGTCTTCGAATTAAGACCAGGAACCCCTTGGCGTCATGGGTCTAAACCTGCTGCCCAGAGATGGCTGACCCTGATCCCCGCGATGTTCTTGGTGATTTATGAAGGAGCGAAAGCAATTGATCGTTGACTTCGGTGCTAGCCTAGCCGCTTGGAGAAAATGTTAGCCATTGGGCTGGAAGGATGGTGCAAGGAGCTCGGGTTCTTTTTCCAATTTTTTAAGTTCTCCACACCAAGCAAATCTGGGGTCAAGTCAATTTGTCCTCCCCAAACGGGCGGACGGCTGGGAAGTTGTTTCCATCTATATATCAAGGAGTGCATGCAACAGAATTGGTTTTCTGCGTCAATGTCATCATTCTGCGATGTTGGCTGCAGGTCACTGCGTTGGAAGAGTTCCTCCTTGCTTTTTGCATCTGGGAATGACGTGGGCCCCATCGGCCCTTGACGAAAGCAACCCTGTATGTCCATGTGTGCGCAGGCAATACCAAGTAGATTCTGTTGGCCCAGTGTCTCACTGGTTTTCATGTTTCAGCAGACACCTGATCATGGCAAGAACCCTCCAACATCCTCTAACACCCTCTAACCAGATAAAAAATAATCACCAGATCCTCTGTGATCCGCGCCAAGGTAAGCGACGTCAGCTGTCCGAGAAGGGCAGCGACTATTTGATCCAGGCCGTGACCACACAGATGTCGAAGCTCGACAGCTCTCGGAGGTCATCCCCGGTCATCCGAAGATGTTTGGGGAGAGCTTCGCTAGACTCACCCAAATCCCATCCAATTCCAAGATATCCCAAGATATCCCAAGTAGATCATGGATGATCATGGATGATCATGGATGATGATCTCCGTTCTGGCTACAGAAGTTGGTCAAATCTTAGGCAATGTGGCTTAGCCAACCTTGACCGATGCTCACGAGTGGGCCTGGGCACTCAGCACAGTTGGTTTTCACGGTGAGGTTTGGTCCTGGGGTTCCAAGATGTTCCACGATGTTCCACGATACAGTTACATTTGATTACATCCAATTACAATGTCCTCGTATCGGGACACCTCAGCAATGTTCAGCATCAGATCATCCGGGTCGAACTGTCTCTGCGTGTGCAGTGCCATATTCAACTGTTTGAGATTTGCTCGTGGTGTGCCCACTGGGAGAGAAAATGGGTGAAAATTGGATTTTAGGAACCACACGTGGCTGATGCTTCACTGTCTCCAGCCGACCATCCTTCTTCTGTGCTGAGCTTTGGCAATCAATGGCCCAGGGCAGTTTATGGTCGGTGGCGCTGGTTTAAAGCAGCATGTGAACTACAACATTTCCTGCATCCCGGCAGCGCTGACGTTCAGCATCCCTCACCCATGTGGCAAAAAGTCCCCTGGTTTTTTGACGGGCTTAGATGGTGTCTCTGGTGCCGGTAGTGTTACAGCTGGCCGTAAACCGAGGTACAAATGCCGGCCCTCTTGGTGAAGCATTGAAGTTGACGCTGGGATGTTTGAAAGAAGGATTCAACTTTTATCAGTGCCTTGGCTGTCCTTCACACGTTCGTATCTAGAATTATCCAGACAAATGCCATTTGTACAGACACCCAGGACCATCACTCACAGCGTCCCCTGCAGCATGCAGCCCACCACACATCTCAGGTCCACCACTGCGACGCCCATGGAAGACGGTCCAAAAAGCATCGGAGCAGCATTGAATATACTTATTGACTTATTGATGTTTGGGAGGTTACCATGATTGTTAAGTATCACTCTATGTCACGATGTGACCGTCAATGTTCGGTATTGGTTTCAAGTGGATCGCAGTGGCCATTGATTTGTGTTGGATTTGTCGCGAGTGTTGATCTTCAGCTGCTAGACTCAGCTAAACCAGGTTGCGACCCCCAGTCCTGCATGTATCAATGTGCCACACTTCGCTTTACCACAAAGCTTGGGCTGGACTGACGGTGGGTGGGCTGGCAGGAGAGCAAAAAATATCCAGACGAACATGCTGTGATATGAGATGAAGGTGAAAACATTCATTGACCAAAAGAAAGGGGTGGGTTCTGGTGTATTTTGAATAAAAGGGGGTGGTGATGGGAGATGATGGGCTGATGGGAGATGATGGGAGATGTAGGTGTATTCGTAGCAATCCATGCAAATCCTACAGTAATTGTATGTACTTTGGGGGGTCAGCAGGCTGATCAAGAACTCTTGAGGAACTCGTAAGCAGTAACAGATCATAGCTGTCAGAGCCCTTCTCCTCCATTTCCTACAGTCGCCAGGAGATGCCTGATGGGGAAGACGAGATCTCATGTGTTGTGATTGATGCTTACGACGAAGTCCGGATACATCCAACCCATACCATTTGATTGTTTTAGAGTCAGGGCCTACAGGGCTTTGATCGCTTAGATACGGTTTGCTCATGCGGCGCCGAGAAAAGAAAATCAAGGAAGAAAGCCATACGATGCAATGAGCCAAGCCACAAACTCGAACCGATGACCAAATGTGAACGATCTCAAGCAATCTGAAGTATCCCACCACATGTGTTCGCAAGACGCAATCTTTTCCATTGCGGGCGCTTCACATTTTACAAAGCCTGGCTGTGCAGGTGGCTATTCCGCGGCAAAGGCACGATTCTGCAGCTGTGAAGCCACGACAAAGTCAAGAGATGATTAAACAGTCGCGCGAACATTTTGGCGTCATGAAATTCTCAGCAGTTCATGACCTTGTGCCTCGGAGGTGGAGCAAATTTGCTTCAATAAAAGCAGCCCGACGTATTTGGAAAGTCTGGACTGAAAACGCGGCAAAATGGAGTGCCAGGCAACATCATTGAAATACCTAAACAGGTGCCACAAGAATTTAGCGCATGCTTGTAAGGTGCAATGTTGCAGAGTGTCTCCCTTTGAAGCTGTTTGAGCAGTGGTTGGTGGATGGCTGGCCCACAGTGAAGGGAGGGGAGCATAGCGGCATTAGCTGAAAGATGTTGAAAGCAGCACGCCACACAGACACAGACTAGATACAGATACAGGATGGCTAGAATTCCACACCATTTTCCACACCATTGAAAAAACGCGTACTTGCAAAATGGTCGGCATGCCGCATCGTATGTGTTGGTTCAATTGTATATATTGTATATTTTGCATATACATTTTGATTGATTTTTCTTCATGCGGGTTTTTGAGATTCTTCAATATGCCAAGATGCTTGACCTTTTTAAATCTGTTTAAGCTATATATATATATAATAAACACATATTGCTACATGTCATGTCTAACATTGTCTAAGTGTGTCCTTTTCAGTTGGGTCATGGGTGCTTCATGGCTTCCTGTCTGCTATCCGCTACTCCCCCAGCTGTACGATCAACTCACGTGTTGCATCAGGCTCAAAGCTGGGACGAAGCTTCCCTCCCAGTCTGCATTGGTGTGTCATGGTGAGTCATGGTGAATCTCTGAATGAGGGACTTACCTTTCAGAAGGCGAGATCCTGTCAAATCCTTTAAGGTGAAACCTGTTTGATGCAAGTACGAAGATTTGAAATTTGGAACTGATGTACCAACATCATGTTCAATTTATCAGTTTGGACCGTCTTGGCATGACAAACACACCTCTATACATTCCTTCGCAGAATCTGGGTTTAGTAGCCACTCTGCTCTGCTATACCATGGCGGGACCGGCGCGGGCAGATGCTGGTGAGCCAACGAGCCAGGGAAAATTGGAAACTCGAAGAGGAGTCATTGGGAGCAGCAGTAGCTAAAGTGCGACTAAGCATTTCTATTTGGGGTTGAAAGGCTCAAGTGCTCCTAACTAACGACTGCAACGTGCTCTATTTGGGGTTGAAAGGATGCAGACATGTTGCATAAAGGAAGCCAATCGCATCCAATGGCTGATGGTTTGCTGATGCATGCCAGTTGCGAGCTGCCGCTCCAGCTAAGGATTACATCATCGCCAGCTGTAGCTCTTTGAAGCGACGTTTGGAGCGATCGCAGCGGCCAGAACAGGTCCAGCAGATGCTTCAGGAGGCGTTGAGATTGAGAAGGGAGATCCCAACGCATTGTATGAATTCGTTTTCGCAAAACGAAGAGAACATGAATGGGATCTCATGCCCAAAAGATGCACCTTGATCGGAACCACAGAGGCCAACACTCGTGGACACAAACCAACTCATACGTCGCTTGTTTTTGTGAAGTTTTGATGTTGCAGCGAGAGAACGGAAGTGAGATTTGTATAGATTTGATTAGGTTTGCACAATTTGCACTCTGAGCTCCTGTGCGGTGTATTTGGGGAATGTCAGGTGAAGAAACTGTCTGCTGATTTGCAGCCGCCTCCAAGCTGAAAGCAGTGAGAGCATGCGAGAGCTGCAAGGATCAATTTCCGCACTTCTACAGTAGCTTTGTAGTCATGGTTCCCTCAAAGGTGCTTTCTGTTCCCTCGCTTTGCCCAAAGATCTTGGATAGACTTCCCTTTACACTGCACCCCTGGTTTCGAGAGATATTATATTATATTATATTGTATTATATTATATTATATTATATGCCCCCTTCTTTATAATATTTTTACACAAATTTCTCCCGTCCAACGACATTCACGCGTGAACACCTGTCAGGTGGTGCAGTATTCTTTGCTCTCGTCAGCACAAAATCATGCAACTCTCGTTATCCCGTGAGTTTTTCCACGTGTTTTCCTAGCGGTGCACAAGTTAGCCAAAAGCTGGATGGATTTGAGCCTTTTTGCACCTAAGGATCGCGACTCTTTTCAATGAGTTCAGGACGAAATGGGAGGTGCCTTTTGGACTTTGTCAAAGCCTACGATGTGTAGAGATTGAAAAGATGATCAAGATGGGACCGTTATGACTGCAGTAGCCAAAAGATGCTAAAAGGAGACCCAATCTGCCAAAAAAGAAAGCACTTGCCTCTGCAAGCAAGCCGAAAATATGGTTCAATAAGCTTCGGTGGTATCCCCAACAGCCGCAACGTTTTATCTATTACAGCGAGCTGCGAAGCCAAGCGCTGGAAACACCTCAGCTGGGTTTTCGTGAATAAAATGATCACAAATCCTGTTGAACCTGATCTGGCTCTGCACCAAAGCCTCTCAGACCTTCTCCGGAACCGTCTCAGGAACCTTCTCCGGCTCTGCACCAAAGCCTCCCACACCTTCTCCGGAACCTTCTCCGGAACCCTGTTGAACCTGACCTGGCTCTGCACCAAATCCTCCCAGACCTTCTCCGGAACCCGGTTGAAACTGACGTGGCTCTCAACCAAAGCCTCCCAGACCTTCTCCGGAACCTTCTCCGAAACCCTGTTGAACCTGACCTGGCTTTGCACCAAAGCCTCCCAGACTTTCTCCGGAACCTTCTGCAGAACCCTGTTGAACTTGACCCGGCTCTGCACCAAAGCCTCCCGGAACTTTCTCCGGAACTTGACCTGGCTCTGTACCAAAGCCTCCCGGAACCTTTTCCGGAACCCTGTTGAACTTGACCTGGCTCTGCACCAAAGCCTCCCGGAACCTCCGGAACCCTGTTGAACCTGACCTGGCTCTGCACCAAAGCCTCCCCGACCTTCTCCGGAACCTTCTCCGGAACCTTCTCCGGAACCCTGTTGAACTTGACCTGGCTCTGCACCAAAGCCTCCCAGACCTTCTCCGGAACCTTCTCCGGTTCTCCGGAACCTTCTCCGAAATTCTGTTGAACCTGACTTGGCTTTGCATCGAGGCTTCTTCGAACCTTCTCCGGAACCTTCTCCGGAACCTCGTTGAACCTGACCCGGCGCCTGCACCAGTGCACACCGGAGCTTTTGTGGTCTGAAGACCTCATTAGCTTACGCCGTTACATGCAATGGCCGAGGTGCAGAAACGACAACTCTTGCAGCAGAAGCGGCTGGAGATCGATGCTTTTCTTGCTGATCAAGACGAGCAGGCTTCCCGAGCTTTCGCCAAAACAGCAGACACTTGGCGCTAGGTCCAGTTTCTTCTTGACATCTGATAAACGCAGTTTTGTCATGTTGCATCTCAGTTTGTTTTTTGCTGTCTGTTTCTCGTTTGGGCCGGATTCTGGTCACCAAGGAAGCTGAGCTAGCCGACTTGGGTAAAATGAAAACGTCCGGCTTTGCAGCGAAGGAACTTGAGGCAGGGCATGTGATCCTGAACGAATCGCACACAGTGCTTGCAGGAGCAAGGAAGACGACAAATCGAAATACCCCGCAAGATAATGCGAAATGCTACAAGTGTGTTGACAATAGAAAAGGCAAGCAACGTGTTGGGGTGTGGAAGGTTAAGAACAAATCTCGAGGAGGTGTTATCGCCCAGCACGCCATGAACCAGCGGGTGAATATTCCAAACACTCAGCAGACAAGCCAACAAACCATTTATGTAGGGATGCAATAATACAAGATCAAAGGATTGGTGGAGTTGGTATGCTGCTTTGTCTTGTGACCTGTGATGCACGTGTGTAGTTGTTTTCGCCTTCCTGTTGTTTTCCTGTCACATTTGTCATGACTTTGTGACATCCTTCTCATCCTTCACTGCAGGTGGTGCACTTGTAAAACACAGTCCTGGTTGGGGGTGATCTCTTCAGAACTTCCTTTACATATACATGATATATATCCAAATTACGTATATGTATTGTACATAAACAGCCAAAATTTTCACAAAGTTACATGAATGAATATATATATATGTGTGTGTGCGCGCAATGTGTGTTATGTACACATCTGGATGTATGGACATATGGATATATATATATATAAAAATACATATACATCAAATTACATACCCAAACTGTTCACAAAGTCCAATGCCCATCGGACGAACCTCATTCCACATCACTTGTTCTGTGATATTCGGAACCTTGAGGAGATGCTGCGGAAAGCAATTGAGGAATGGCGTGCAGAGGCCAGACAACGGCAAGTCTGCATCTCCGCTTTAGATTCTCATGATATCTCACGTATGTGTCTCATCATGGTTTCTTGAATATTCTGCTGAAAGATGGAGAAGAAACGCAGCCCCAGGGATCACAATGCCGCTTTCAACACTACTGATGAGCACAGCGCACCATAATTGATTTTGAAAGTTTGCCACTGTGAAGGTGCACGGTGCAGACCTTGTGAAGCCATCGGATGTGGAGAAGGCCCTGCGAATTGCAATGCAACGGGTGGAAGACTGGAGCTCTCGACAAGAAGAGAAGTTGCTAACGATGTGGAAGGCGCCACCTGTGGAGAACTTTGGGACTCAGAATGTGCCACGCTGCTCAGGGCATTTGTAGCTCGAGCATGTTTGAACATGTTTGAAGATTCTTGGGCCTTTCTATCTGCACATCGGGAGGAGATGCTTCGGCCTTTGCTCACTGAGCTGCATCGGTTAGATCTCAGCTGCTTCCAGGCCCTGGAAGGGAAGAATCTCGGCACGATGCCTACCGGACTCTTTTTTAGGGGAGAATCGTTAAAGGAACAAAGCCCTTCTCCTTTGGTGATCCAATGGAAATTCGGATGATCAAACTATTGATAAAAGACCATGTGAAGACCAAACATAGCGGACCAAGGCTCTTTGCTCGGCGCCAGATTGTGGACGACATGCTGCAACGACAGCGACAGCAGTTGGCACAGGCCACTAAACAAATGCAGGCCCGACAGAAGTATCGCCCTGATGTTTGTGCCATTTTGTGCCTCTCATTCAAAGAATTTGGTGAATTCCAACAATGTACTTTCGTTTCGTGTTTCTGATATCCCCACAGTCTGAAAAGACCGCATGTTTTTTACAAGTTGCTGTATGCTATATATATATATATATATAATTTTACCATATTATATATATATATAGTTAGTTATATTTAATTATATAGATTATATTATTGATTCAGAGCCTCTCACCGGTCTTACCTGTCTTAGCATTACAACAGGAAACCTTGACGCAACGAAGCATGGAGATGCTGGCCCCCGATCGTGAAGAACAACGAAAGAGAGACAAGAAGGCAGCAAGTGGCCAAGCGTATGGCTGGTAACCATGCTTCAACATGTTTCAACTATGTTTCAGTCTGCGTGTGTTTATGCGATGCCATACTGTTCGCTAGCTCTAGCTGTTCTTTGGATTTAATTGGTGTGTATGTTTGACATGACTGGAAACCAAGGGCGCTTGGCTGTTTGTGGCAGTTCTGCATTGATCTCGTCCTTGGCTCGCTACCAAACAGCCCCAGGCGGAACGTCGCTTGATGCTGAATGAGGCACGGCTGGCCTCGCAGCAACGTGCCGAAGCAGCCAAGGGCGAAGCGGTGAAAGCCTTGCAGGTGCGAAGGAAAACTGAGAAGACATCCATGTCCTGCTTTGGTCCTGCTTCGGTCCTGCTTTGGTCCTGAGTGAAAGGGAGGAAAGCGTGAGTCGCTGAGAATCTAATGGTTCGTGTTGTCTCCTCCTCCAGTCCTCAAAGGGTTTACCCTGCGGCACGGCACTGCAAGAGGCTCAGCTGAACGATGTCCTCTTTGAGTTGGACCGGCGTGCAGCAAAGCTGTTGCTGAAGCCCCTCGATGTGGATTTTGTCGACTCTTAGGGATTATGGAATCTTGTGAAATCTTATGAATATGAAAATGTGCAAGAGGTTGTTGCTGCTTGATTCGGTGTCGATTTCTTCATGGTCAAGGACTCAATGTACATTGTGCATGACTCAATGCAAACCAAAAGCTCCTGGGGATTAATTCATATTAATTCGCTAAGGTGTTTTATGTCCTGCACGGCTAGTCGCTGGTCTCCAAGGCGTTCTGTGCTGCAAGAAGCCCTGGCTGAGCAAGAAGCACCTCTAGCATCAGCCTTGGAGGTGCGAAGATCACGGGAAATCCACTGACAAAAACTACGTAGCAAATGCCGACGTGTTTTTCCATCTTTGTGGAGAATATCATGCACTTACCCCATCCATCCCCATCTCAGTATATTGAGATGTATTGTTATATTGAGTTTCAAGGTAGTCAAGGTCTATAGCCGGTAGCAAAACCATGGGAAAACCAGAAATTTGTCCCCTGCCAGCCCTGCCATGACAAGGAGGAGTTGCAACGTCGTTTGGAACAGCTCAAGAGGCACAGTGTGCGCCGAGTGTCTGCAGACACGGCTCTGGCAGCAGGAGCTGTTGCAACATGTTGCAACAAAGGTAGGGGCATCCAGTGGCACAAGGCTGGCAATGAACTACAACACATGAATTTTATCATATACTGTATGTATATATATATAATCTGGAATTGTTGGATGATATGATCCTGTCTGAAAATTGGGCACCCCCAAATTAATTGAAGTATATACTATATTACTATATAATAGTTTATCACCACATGTCCCTTCAGAATGGCCGCCTTAATGCACCGCCTGTTTTCGGGCTGGCTCGTATTGATCAACATTGGGTGTTTGAGGCTCTTGCGAAATTTAAATTGATATCTGTGGGGAAAGATCGCGGGGTGTGACAGATATTTTGCTCCCAGAACCTTGTCATGCCTTGGCAGGAGACCGCAGTCCTCAAGCCAGGCAGCTTGGCCGGTGCTTGAGAGAGGAATTGCATACTGCGGCTACTTACCAATTTGGGTAGGTCAATTAGCCCTGCAAGTGTGTGTTCATAGGATATGATACATGACAATGAGATACAATGAGTATGTCGAAACACAAGGTATACGGCATACCCCAAAATGGCCAATTCGCAGTTGACTCAATGTGATTCAATGGGAAAACCATGGAAAACCAATGACAAATCAAATGATATCAAGTGTGAGTATTCCATTTTTGGACCAAGTCATATTCTGCGCTCACGACATTTTCTCCACGTGAGCTCCACCCACAGGAGCGATGATGAAAAAAGTGACGCGCAGGTCCAGCTTGAGGTGGCGAGAGAACGTAGCCGAAGCTCGACCAAAAAAACCAAGCAGGTTGAAAGCTTTCACGGAGATATGTAGATCGAGATAGGAGATACCTTGATTGTTTATGTTCGTGTAGATGTTTCATGAATCAAAAGATCAAAAGCTGGGCATTCGTATCGGCAACCTGAGGAGTAGACGGACTGCGTTCCTTGATCAAACAGTTACTTCAGAGGTTTGTTTTACACAATCTGTCGGTTTTATATAGCTATCAAAAAAGGGCCTTTGCCGTCGCCTCCTTCGCTTGTGCTGGCGGTCCATCCTGATCCATCCTGGTCCATCCTTTCAATTCCTTTCATAGACTTATGTCAAAATCCGCCCGGTTCTTGTGACTCAATAAAATGATAGATGGTGACAGTGATAGAAGATGAGTTGAAACATCTAAAACAGAACATGATAAAGCCGTTTTTGAAATCCGGGACTCTTTATTGAAAGTGTTGCGCGAGAAACGTTTGGTTGGTTTATGTTGGTTTTACCTAGCCGATGGAGTTTGTATTGCAAGATATTGAATATTGCACGTTGCGTACTGTAGATGCGGCGTTGGAAAACATAATCATAATCTATGTATTTATGTTATTTTATGTGTGGTTCAAACAGTGGGCTGTTGTATCCCCAATGTAGGGTTGAAAAGGGAGGGATTCTGTATTGCAGATGTTGCATTGGGGTTTCTATCTCAGATGGGAGACGACGAGTCTTTGGAAGCCAAGTCTTAACAACACTTCTATTCAACACCAGTGTAAATTCCTGCGGCATGACGTGTGATTGCCGTTGTGTTACCCGCACTGTTGCTGCCATTTATCATTCTTATATATTATTACTACTATCTATTATTATACACTTTATTACTCATGCGCGCGCGTTCAGACCCCAGATGCCCAGTGTCGGATGCATTTCTTGCAAAGATACGTATGGTACACAAACTGCCCTCTTCTTGAACTCCTTGTGTGAGGAACTTGTTTGCTCGCTTTTGGGCAGACCACTTCTCAATTTCATATGACATATATTGTGCTGGTTTCAGCATAATATGGGTAAAAACTCTTATATAACAACGTAAACTGCCTCGCAAGTAAGTCCCAGTCACATCGCTTAGGAGTGACCTCAGAGTTATCACAGCTTCGCAGCGAGCTGAAAACTATGTTGACGTCGTTGGCAGCTGGAAATTGGGGTCTGAAACCATGGCCAGAGATCCTCGCCCAGGAACGCACGGAGCAACTCCAGGACTGACATCTCTGCGTTTTGTACCTGATTAAAGGTGGGCATATAATATATTTATTGTTTTTCAAAATGCACCGTAGCCTTTCAGCATGGGATTGAATTTCGATGAATTTGTGCAGCTGTGCAGGAAGTGAATGCAAGCTTATTTACTAGAGATTTGGATTCGTGGCGACCAGAATGCGGGTTGGACTGATCCTGTTTACGCTTTCAGAGATTCTACCAACAGCGTGCACCTCGAAAAGAGAGTCGCGGAGGTATCCTGTGAAATTTGAAGCACGCGATCCGTTGCAGGACGCCAAAGCTGCCCTGGAGATCCAAGAGCAAATCCTTCAGAAGTCCAAAGGTGATGAACCGTGGATGAAGGAGGTGGTCACTGGCTTGGCCAAGAGTGCCAAAGACTTCCAGGACTCAGCTGATACAACCCGAGAGTTGGTTAAGAATCCGAAAGCTTGAGGCCCAGGGTCTTCAAATTCTTAGATCATTCTTAGTTATGTATTGTATGCATCTGCGCAATTTGGAGCGAGCTAAAGCGAGGTAACGAGGTGGAGTTGGCAGATTTGACAAGAGACATACGAAGAAACAATTTTTTAGAGCCTGTTTTTTTTTTTGCAAAGCCGGGCTTGTCTGTGTTTCATCAGAGCACCGCAGAAAAAAAATATGTTTTTTGCTGCAGACCGGGGAGCGGGCAGCAAACCAGCAGCAACTCCAGGGAGCAGGTCCTTTGAGGCAAAATACAGTTGCTGCCGTAAAAGGTGGGGTGGGTACGGTGGGTGGAGTCGCGGGTTCGATTCTGGGCAGGGCTGTTTTCATCAAGTTTTTGGGAAAACAATATTTAAGGTCCCCGAGTCTATCCACATATGGATTTTGCGTGGATTGGAAGCAGCCCAAGCACGTGCGAAAAAACATGTTCTCTCTTAGCTTGAAAAATTGTTTTTGGGCAAAGCCTAAGTTTTGTTCACGTTATTGGGGGAAACAATGTTTCAGGTCCCCAAGTCTATCCACATATAGATTTTGCGTGGATTGGAAGCAGTCCAAGCATGTGCGAAAAAACAACATTTTTTCCGAGTTTGAAAATTGTTTTCCTGCAAAGCCCGGTTTCGTCCCATAAGACCATAAGGGGTCACTCCACAAAAAAAAAGCAAAGGGGAACTGCAAACCTCACGTATAAGCAGTAATTTTAGAATTTGGCAATCCTATTCCAGGGCCTAGGGTCCCTCAAATTCTTAAAGTACTATGTGCTTGGTATAGCTGAAAATATGTAGCCCGCCTTGGATTCGAGCCCCTCAAATTCTTATGCTGTGAATTCTTATGCAACACTCAAGCTGTGCTGTACCTTTCTTACCTAACACTTGTACAGGGCACTTTGATATACGTTGATACTATAGTGCTATATAATGCAGTACCATACTATTCTTGCTGCAATAGATTAGTATATATTAGCATGTTATCGATGCATGCATATAATATGCGTGCAGAATATTTGCGGATATATAGATAGGCAGGTAGATGAATGGAATGATATAGTCACATAGTCTTGGAATGTTTTGGGGATTAAAAGTGCTAAAAGAATCATGGGTCGTGCAACTGTCGCACCGCTGCACCTCCTTTTGCATGCCTGGTGGGCCCCATGTTTAACACCAATTCGTTCATTGGAAAGCCGGAAAGTATTCGTTTGCATTCTTGAAAGCAGTTGGGTGTCCTTTGAAAAACCTATGTTGATTTTAAGTTTTAAGTTTCCTGTCTCGAAGCGTCATCAGTTTGTGTTCTTCATGTTGGAAGATGGTTTGGTTACAACTGCATCAAGACCCAACCCAGATGTTTCAACTGCTCAGGAGGAGTTGGGTCCGAAGTTCGAAGCTGTGGCCGCTGCCAAGAAACGTCTCTCCTCTGAGACAATCAAGGTATTCGCATTCCAGCCCGCACGAGTTTTTGAACCCACAGAACCTCCCCCACAAAGTATTCAGGAAGACGAGATTAAATCAACTATGCACATTGATTCATATTGATTAGTATATGTATATATATATACAAAATTATACAAATATATTTGGTTAGGTCATTTTTAATTAATATTATCATTATTACTACTATTGTTTTTATTCTTCTATCATTATATCATTGTATAATTATTGGTGATGTGTTCATGGCACATCTCCAAGGTCTCTGGCAGCAACGGCAGGGCTTCCTCACGGCCGCCGCCAAGCGGGAGCAGCGGCACCTGGCAGAGGCCGAGGCTGAGGTGCTGCGACACGTGGCCAAGCTGGTGCCTGAGGCCGAGGTGCCCGATGGCCGCCATCGGGAAGTCTTTAAAATTGATCTCAGCTCTATGCGGGAAAAATGGATGCTGGCTCTCAGAAAGGGTTTTAGGTCATGTTCATCCGAATCCTTTCTATTTCTTCTCCCCTCCTTTTTTTTTCTTCTCTTTTCTGTTCCTTTCTTTCCTCACGTCTCTTCTATCTCTTTCCCACTTCTCTTCTCACTTCTGGTCTCACTTCCTTTTCTGGTCTTCGGGTTTCGGAGGCATAATCTTTTGTACAAGTTGGGTCCCTTTGAAAATAGGTTTCATTCGCGGTCAAAAAGATAAACAAGCAACTCGGGGGCGCAGCCATCTATACTATACTGTGTCTTTACAGTAAGAATTACTTCGTTCATTCCCTTTCAAACAATCCCGGTATTTGGTTCCTGGATGCTTCTCGAGAGAGCTGAGAAACAGAACTGATGTTTGAAAAGAATCAGGCAAAAAAAAGAACTTTGTGCAGTTCGCTGCCTTTCAACCAATTTTTGGGTAGAACATACATGTGCAGAAGATGCGTGTAAATAACACCCATCACACTAATGAATGTCCAAAACTCAAACTGCCATGAAAAACTGGGTTAGGCACCATTTTTAGGTAAATCCACATCATCCATATACATCTTGATAGTATTGCTTGGCGGGCATCTTCAAGAACTGAACCTTTGATGATGACATGAGTGTGCACATGCGAGGATGCTAAAGCGTACTCGTATCATGAATCTTCGTGCAACCCTCCCAAATGGATCCAAATGGTATCCTAGAGGTTGTTGTTGCTGGTGAATTGTTGGAAGTATAGGTGAATAATTACCGAAGATGCATCAGGGAACATCATAGTGAGATCTAGTGAGGATATAGTCTGTATAGTGATTTATGAGTCAAAACATGTCAGAACCATACTGCCAACTATTACTGTGGTCGTGACCTACTATGACCCACTTCAGGAAAGCATCACACATCGGCCGACTCCAGGCCATGGCGGAGCTGGGCCGAGCCCTGCGAACTCAACCAGCTGCTTTTCCGCTGGTCCTAGTGGCTGGCTCCTGGCGCCGGGCTGTGCAACATGCGCAGGGCAACCCAGATGGGGTTGTCATTTGACAGGGTTAGTGTCAAATCGGAGCTGTAGAATGATAGAAATTACAGAATGACGCATGTTGATGCAGGTTGGATGTGAACAAGGAAGATTATTTTTCCACGATAGTGAGGGAAAAATAGAGGTATCAAAGCTGCGTCCAGCGAACTTGAAACACAAAGCATCAAAACCTTATGTGTCTTGAGAGTCCTGGAACAGGCTCCTTTCTTACCCTGCTGTCCCCTTAAAGACGCATTTGCCGACTCTACACCCAGGCTGCCTTTGCTGCTACGCTTGTGGGAGCTTGCCGGGACCAGCATACCGACATCATGTAATTTCACGTCCTTGACTTTCCAGATTTTCCCAGCCTCTACAAGTGAGAATCATTTGGCTATTATCATATATATTCATATATCATATTTGTTGGTTGTATATCTGAGCGAAAATGAATATTACTTTCATTCCATTTCTCACTAGCCGCTTGACAAGTTGCTTCCCGTCCAGTGGGCAACAGCTCGGCTGCAGTCCCGTTTGCGTCCTGGCTTGTTTAGCAGTTCTATGCCTATGTTCTATATCTATCTGTTTAACTGCTCTCTTTAAGCCCAAAAATCAGCCTCTTTGGTAGTCCTGCGCCTTGGTCTGGCAATCTAGTTAGTTGTGCTTCACAATGCTGAGACGAGTATGAAGTAATTATGAACACTCATCCATTGATAGAACGCCTCCAAGCTTTTGGGGCCCTGTTAGAAACAATTGATCCTTCAGGACTACCGCAGAGGAACAAAGAGATTTCCTGGCGCAGCTTCTGGCAGCTCGCGATTGCAAAAAGAATTTTGATAATTTGAATGATATAATTTTGATTTATTATTTTATGATTTTATAGTTAATAATAAAATTAATTCATAATATATTGATAAAATATAATACAAAAATATATTATAATATATGATAGAAAATAAATATTTATTTAAATTAATATGATATATTTAAATTTTAAAATATTAATATTTTATTTATAATATATGACGAGAAAATAAATTTGAAAATTTAATTATATTTAATTTGAATATAATTTTAATTATTGTTTATTAAAAAAAATATTATTATTTGGAAAAATTGGAAAATAAAAATAAATATTTATTTTATATATATATTATATTATGAAAAAAATAATAATAAATATATATTATTTAAATAATTAAAATTTATAATGAATTATAATAAATTTTATAAATATAAAATATTTTTGATAATATAATAAATAAATAAA
>Ga0126342_10011594_pt1 | contig 15737 bp, 10 predicted proteins | sample Cyp1metagenome_FD_92528 | JGI IMG/M metagenome (GOLD analysis project Ga0126342, IMG submission 92528) | Coral microbial communities from Lord Howe Island, Old Settlement Bay, Australia - Cyphastrea 1 metagenome | ecosystem: Host-associated > Invertebrates > Cnidaria > Coral ...
ATCCAGATATTTCTATCCATAATTATGGATGATTATGGATTATATGTGGATTATAACCTAATTAATCTAATAAACATATATTATGGAATCCATCTAATAATAGATAATTATGTATATATATATGGGTAAATTATAATAATTAACCAACCTGAAATAAGGCCATTTGGGGATGATTTCCCTTACTAACCATGATTCCAGTGAGGTCGTAGTGAGGTCGTTATAATTTACCCACATATATATATACTGTAATATCATTATCTATTATATCCATATTATCTATTAATAATCCATTAATAATAGAATAATATGGAAGCCATATATATATATACATATATATATATACATATAATCCATATTTTTCTATCACAGTCCACCTGAACTAAATCCCGTCGCCTCCTCCGAATCGATCACCGGCCCATTGGCGAAGGCTCCGGTTCACCAAGGCGGCACCGCCTGCCCGCGCGTCCGGTCCGACGAGGGACGGGTGGAAGGGAAAGACATGGTGAGTTCGTTCCATCGGCTTCATGGAACATGTCGGTTTTGGTTGATTTTGATGGTGAAGCGGATATTTAATGATATTTAGCTATGTTTTATGGTGGAAAATGAGATTCTTAGCTATTTGAATGATGCATTGTGAAGATTGTTGAGCAGTTTAAATGAAATTTGTGGATTTTGACATGACAAGAATGCGATTTCACAATGTGATGCTAACAGTTGCTGTAAAGACTACACATGTCTATGGGCATATCCATCCTGACCTGACATTCCGTAGCTACGTTGTAGCATCTGACAGGACCTACTGAGCACAACCTGACAGCTGGCTTGGGGTGAACAGTTTGAAAAACATAGATGAAGATAGTGGAAGAATTTGCTTATGCCAAACTAATAGTCCCATGTCAAACAATAGTAGAGCACATTACAATAACTCTAGAAGTACATGCCAACAACTGCAAGTTTTCAGCATAGTACAGTTGACCATAAGCCATCTTTTCCATTTGCAGTTTTGATACCAATGTACCATCATTGAATTAAATGAGACGTACGATGTGATCATATGTTTAAATATGATAAAAACAGCCCCAGACCTCCAATCATATCATCCTTGGTGATTTTTATCGGAGGTTTCCTAAAATGTGGGGTAGCCCCAAATCATCCATTTTCACTGGATTTTCCATTCACAAGCTACTTACCCTCTGGTAAGCGTTTACATCATAAACATTCGGGCTACAGTCCAATCGCCAAGGAATAACATGGACTTATCCATCATTTATTTATATGCTATCAAAAAATTGGGGCTACATAGCTGGATGGTTTATGATGTCATAAACCAACATGATTCCAATGGCTTTTCGACATCAACCATCCAGCTATTGGGGTAGCCCGGGGACCTGGTGCAAGCGCTTCGGCAAAAGCGGTATGGTAGTCCTCGGGATGCGTTTGGCAAATGTCTCGAGTCCAATGTCCAACGAAGCATCAAAGTCGAATGTCCTGCTTGAAGCATCAATTTGATAGGGGTTATATATATAATATAAAAGACACAATATATATATATATATATTTATTTATGAACCATCAAAAATAAGGGAATCAACATGAAACAAATGAGCTTAACCACATCAAGAATTGGGATTCATGGCCATCAAACAATTGAAGTCTGGCATCAAACTAATTGAGGTTTTTAACATGCTTAACATGTCGGTTTCGGCACCATGTGGGTAAAAAGGGGTAAAAAGGAAATGTGACGCGAGCATCAAGAATGTGGGTTCAACCATCAAAGGCGAAGTATCAGACATATCATATCTAAGCATCGAAAATCATGGTTTAGTCTAAACAGTCAAACGTGGCCAGTGAACAATCTCCTCCACAAATAGGGGGTTCAAACAGTCACAAAATCTATGGTCTAGGTGACCACAAGCAGATTTTGAAAAGCAAATCAGCCGCCAAATTGCAAACTCAGCCGGGTGTTTCAGGTGGTTAATTGACACTGCAGCCATGGACATTGGTGATCTACCGATGCAGCTGACATGGCCATGACATGGCCATCTAATCCCTTCACCGGTGGTTCAAGGATACCAAGAGCAAGAATGCAACCATCAATTTTGGTGACATACTGTGGATGGTTAAGAAATCCTGCGCCACTTTGGATGTTTAAACCATGTTAAACCCGTATTCATCATGGGATGTTTACCACCGTTTTCAATTGGTGCAGAATGTCTCTCATTCTGGACTGATCATCCCCATACCTCATGTGTAATGATCAAATTTGCTTAGGCCATTGCCAAAACCACTTGATTTTCTTGACTCAACCCACATGTTTATTCGGTAAAAACAAAGGTTCCTTGGTTAAACCGACATGTTTTATTGATTGACAAAAACCCAATTGACACTTTACTGACAGCAAAACATACTCAAAACCAGCATTTTCCCTGGCAAAATCTCAGCATTCAATCCCATTGATCGACAGTTTTTCCATTGTTTCCACATATTTCCTAGTGAACCTATGGTTTTCCACATTTTGTTCCACATTTTTCCGCATGTTTCCTATTGAACCCCCACTTACCCTATGATTTTCCACCATCGGTGGCCACAACTGCCACGGTACCGCGCGCGCCATCTGCGAGGCCGTGATGAGGCCATCGTCGCCGTCGTCGCGCCAGTCCATGGACCAAGTGATGCACAGCAGTAGCACCTGCCGCTGGGATCGGGGTGAAATGGATAGGTCATTTATCATTATCATCAGTAATCTGTTATAGTAGTATGTTATAGTATTCTCAAATAATGTTCTATGGTAATTAGTCATAGCCATAGCTCTAGTAATATATATGTCATTAAAACATGAAGTAGCTATAGTTCTGTAGTCTATAAGTAATCATTTTCACCATCGTCATCATCAATATGTTCATCGTCATCACACCAATGGGATCGTTATCTTATTGTATGCTATTAGCATCCTGAATATCAGCCCAACAACTATAATTACCATTAACTACACCAAATAATGATCTGGTTGGTGGTTTCAACCCTCTGAAAAATATTCGTCAATGGGAAGGATTATCCCATATATTATGGAAAAAATCATCCGAATGTTCCAAACCACCAACCAGTTATGTTTATGTCATTTATTATCCCAATTTATGATAATTATTATCCCAATTATTGTTCCAAGTATTATCCCAATAATTTGATAATTAAGTGGTGATATCCTCAAATATATGAACATTATCCAATCATTATTTGGTGTAATTATGAGGATATGTTCACCATCATTACACCAATGTCCCAAATAATAATTAACTATGTTCTTATCCTCAAGTGATGATAATAATGATGTATATAGTATTATAATTATGTTCAAAATTCTAATTAATTAACTATGTTCATATTACATATCCTCATTATTCCCATGTAGTATTATTGTCCATAATAATAGTAATAATAATAATAACTATGTTCATATCCCCAATAATTTGATAATTACACCAAATAAGTGATGTTATCATGTCCTCATTATTTGGTGAAAAATTCACATTACTGGTGTTTTTTACATCATAATAATCTGGTTGGTGGTTTCAACCATCTTGAAAAATATTAGTCAATGGGAAGGATTATCCCATATATTATGGGAAAATCATCCAAATGTTCCAAACCACCAATCAGTAATTAACTATGTTCATACCATGTGATGATCATTCCCCGATGAATCCCCTCACCTCCGCCAGTCGCTGCAGCTCCTCCGCTTCAGCCCTCAGCTGCACCGCTGCTGCCTGCTCTGCGGCGGCGGGCGAGGCCTCGCGGCGTTTTTTGTTTTGGGCCTTTGGGATGGGGAGAAATTGGATTGGTTGAGATGTTTTAGGTGTAAAATGTTTGGAAAGTGTTGGAATGCTTGTCATTGTTGATCTGTATACATATATATGATATAATTATTTCATTGAGTACATAGATTTAGATACCCCTTATGAACAAATAATTTTGTGGGAGATTCTTGAGTGATTTTCTCAAGTTAGGGTTTAACACTAAGTCATTCACTTCAGATTCACCCGCGTTTCCTGCCGCAGCTTGGGTCATGAACTGCTGGCCGCCCCGAGATTGCCATCTTGCAGTCTTGTTTGATGTTCAGAATTGGTATCAACATGCATCAAAATTTTGGGCTGCTACATATAGAAACTCCGTTTATCATCGTTTATCATGGTTTCTATATGTGTTTTCATGCCATTTCAGATTGGACACTCGACATCAACGCTGGACATCGGATGGTCTGACAACCTCGGACGTCCTTCATCTTCAGCTGCTTGTGACAGCTATATATATATATATATATCCCCCCGTGTTATGCAAACACTTCACAAGGCTAATTAACATAAAGAAGTCCCAATAGCCAAATGATTGGGTATATAGTATAACCCATATGGCTCAAGTATATAATATATATATATTATAATATAATATAATATAATAAATTATAATATAATATAATATAATATAAATATAATATAATATAAATATAATATAATATAATATAAATATAATATAATATAATATATATAATATAATATAATATAATATAATATAATATAATATAATATAATATAATATATATAATATAATATAATATAATATAATATAATATAATAATATAATATAATATAATATATATATATAATATAATATAATATAATATAAAATAATATAATATAATATATATAATATAATATAATATAATATAATATATATTATATAGATATATTACCCAAAGGAACCTTAGGAAACTCGCAAACTCCGCTCAACTCCCAAGGCTCCCAAGGCCTCAGCCCTTTGGTAAGCGATCTCTTTGGCAATCGCAGCTCCCTCTGCGGGAATCCCAAGAGTTTGATGCTTCATCCCTTGAAAAATGCGAAGATTTTGATAAGGTACCCTCATGGGAAAATCACCATTTTTCATGGGAAAACTCACTATGTCTATGGTGATTTTCCATAGCTATGTTAAATTACCAGAGGGTATCCCTAGAATTGCCGATATTTTTGGGGTGTCCAGGTTTTGACCCACATCCGGACCTCGGACCCTTTGGAGATGTACTGACATATCCATTTCAGTTGGTTTCGAGGTCTTTCAAGTCATGAAAACAGGCTAAGAAACCCACAACTCTAGTCATATGGAACACCTAATAAATAACCATCCCATGAAAACCAAGCACAATAATGTAACATATTGGATTCGTCAACATTGGGAATTTTTGTGGGTTTATGGTGGATTAAGCCAACTTCAATGGCGAAGATCACTGGAACTTTCACTTGGTGACCTGGTACGATCCTGGTGGCTGGTCACTGGAACGGTCAAATGCTGGGCGACCTTCACAGTCAAAAAAAAAAAACACACAGGAATGCTCATGCATTAAGATAGTTTTCAATTTTATGTGATAAACCCAATGCCATAATATAAAAAAAAACAAGTTGGGCTTAGGAAATTGGGTATACCCCAGTATACCCCTACGACTGGCATGACGCACAAGTATTGCGATATTCATCAATAATCATCATAGCGGAAATCACTTGTGTCACCACTATATCTTCATTTAGTGCATTTCAAAATAATCACAATTGCCATGAAAATTATGGATCAAGCCATGTATAACAGCATGATTTGTGAAATGTGGGTAAAAACATGCCATAAACCACCCATGACTGGGAATGGTTTATACCACCTATAAAAAAGGTGATGACTGGGGGATGGTTGATGATTGTTTTACCCACATTACGGTCATTATATGGTATATAAATGCATATAAGGTATCTATAAGGTATCTAAGTGTTCCCCAACGATAGATGTACACTTTCCCGTTGTTTCCCGTTCTTTGTTTCGGACGTTTCCGGTGCTTCCAACCTGCTTCGCCACGCGGGCTCCAGCGACTTTGAGCTGGGCAGCCTGGTGAATCACCCTTACAAGGTGGTACCCAGTTATAAGTTAGTTATAAGTTATAGTTCGTTATATCATGTTATATCTACGAACTAATCCTAGTGATTGTAGTTATGTTCACCAACTTAGCGATTCCGAACTGGGGCACCACCTTGTAGTTTTAAATCGGTGGTACACTGGTGAATTGGTCGGTTGATAATTCCAATGACCATGGTTTATGGTAGATATAACGAACTAGTTAATGGGGTTTATAAACCAACCTTATAGCGGGGGGGGCACCATCGTGTAGTGAATGGAAGTCCCCATTCAGTGAGTTCTTCCATAGCTTATGACAACATGTCCATCAGTTCCTGGGCTGATCCTCCAGGTTTGGGATGTTTTTTTCTGCTATACAAAGCATCAGGAATGGTCCTGATGGTTAATCTGATTTAGCCAACTCATATATATATATGATGATTAAAATACAAAAGGTTAGAAAAACTAGACATCCTGAAGTAGATAGAACATATATTGTTGAACATTATTGTACACCATTTTAGCGAGTTCTCTTGACATTTCCATGTTCTATTTCCTTCAGGATGACGATTATAGAACATCATGCATAACTATAATGGGGATGTACGGTGTGTGTGTATATATATATATAAAATTATATATACTGTAATCTGTATTATAATGGGAATAAAATCGGATGTAATGCAAAATAGGAATGTACTGAGGATGTACAATGCAATTAGTATACAATAAATACTACGTGATCAAATAGGGATAAATGAAATGCAATTCAACCACCACACATGTTAATAGTGGTTTCGAATCAGGGCCAAAACAAGTTGCCACAACACCAAACATGCTATGATAATGTGGTATACCTAACAGACATCCCATGAAAACCAACCATGACTGGGGGGCTGTTTTCATGCCAGTCATCGGGGATGATGGTCCCGCGCCAAGTCATCCTTTTTGATTGTTGACATCTGGTTTTTGATGCTGAAAAAATCTAACTTTTGACGATTTATCATGTTTTATCTCTCAATTAATGTGTCACTTCCGAATGTTTGATAGTTGCACTTATCGTTAAAGTGGCAAACTCAACCATAAACAATACCCAAGTGTACCAGAAATGGTTGAGTCTTTAATCCATTCCCAAACAGCAGCTTCTTGTCGGCCTTTGCCCATTATTTTGATGTGTTCAAATCGAAATTGTTTGAGTAATATTCCTAGTTCTTGACGGTCAAATCCCTGTTTCAAATGCTTAACTCCCGAATTTTCTTCCCTAAAACATGTGAATGTTAAAACTCCATTCTTCTCATCAATCTTTTCTTAGTTAAACCAAATTTAACCACATTAAACCACGTTAAACCACGTTGCACCAAATTACATCACCATTTTGGCTGGTTAAATCGTTAAATCCCTGACCATTCACAACAGGTTCAACAGGCCCCTTTCCCAGCCGAAAGACCAACTTCTCTCGTTGCGCTTGCTGTCTGCTGAACTGTGCTTCAGCCACCTTCAAACACCTGTGACGCAGCTGCGAAGATTGCTGTACGATGTGGGGCCCCCAAGATAGCTAAGTTGGTTTATAACTCCAATAACTATGGTTTATGGTACTTATAACTATAGTTAATGGGGTTTATAAACCAACTTATAACTGGGGGGGCCCACATTGTATCAACCATGGCTTATATATATATAAAGTGTATATGTGCCATGGTCAAAAACATTGTATATGGGATATGGTCACACATCCTGCAATGGGGAATTGGTTTATATGGAGAACCCCAAAATCAATGGTTCCCCAATGATTCAAGAACCAAATTTTGCCTGCCATTGAGGTCCCCCCATTCGGAGAAACTTCCATAGTAGTATATGTGCCATGGCCCATGGGATTAATGAGGTCTGGTCATCCCGCAATTGAAACTCTATTGGACAGATGGCCATCTCAGGCTGCAACTTTCTGATCTAAAGCGCTGGGTGCTGTTCGCATTCCCAGCTTGGCCAAGTGTCCAAAGCTGAGCTCTTTGACATGTCCCTCCATTTTGTTCGATAGCCAACGCTGTCACTCATTCAAGCACAATTCAATACTCAACTCCCACTTTGATGGCTATCCCAGTTTTCGTTGGTTAAACCACGTTGAAACAGTTTCAACCACCATTAGACCCCTATTTCGACGTAGGTCAAACCCCACCTCCGTTCCTCCTCGCAACGCCGTTGCAAGCGCCAGCATTTGGGCAGGCTTAAGAGGAACAGCAACGCCTGGCTGTGACGCTGTCTGACAGATAGAAAATAGGATAGATTTAAGCTAATGTGAAGAATATAATGGTTAATACGGGAATACATGTGGAGAATAATGGAGAATATATAATGGAGAATAATGGGAAATTAACATAGACCCTGAAACTCACCTACTTTAGTGGAAACTAATCTTGAAACCCCTATCTGCCAGGGTCTATGTTAATTTACTGGAGGGTAACCAACAACATGGGAAACAGTGTATGGAGAATGATGGGTAACAGGATCACTTTGGAACACAGTTCCAAGCATCACTTTGGAACACAGCCTTTTTGGATAGCTTTAGAACACAAAATGATACATTTTGTCTTCCCACAGTTGACACACAAACATCAAACTTACTGACAGGCGCAGCACTTTGGAAGCCTCGCGCGTTCCAATCCCAGATTTTGCCCTTACATCATCACTTCCACTGCCATGCCTATTCCTACTCTCTGACCTTGGAATTCACTGTGCTCAACTACCGACCCATTGAGGGTTGATTTGGGGGGAGGGGGGAGGTCAATACCAGCCATTGACAGAAAAACATCTACTTACATCATCATGTCAGCTTCCTTTCGAAGGTTAGAACAAATGACTCAGCCCACCCTAAGGGGTCTTACTTTTCTCTTGCCTTGGCCATCCTTATGCTCACAGCAGCCATTTAGGGTTTATTTGGGGGGAGGGGGAAGGTCAATACCAGCCATTTACGGAAACAGCCATTTAGGGCTTATTGGGGGTTGGAACTTCTACTTACATCATCATTTCAGTTTTCTTTCAAAGGTTAGAACAAACTTCCGCCAAGCAGACAGAGACCGACACAACAGAAAAGGACAGCAAGTGAGTTCCCAGCACAATTGAGAGCGAGGAAGGAAACCCGGCAAGCAGCACGGAAAGCAGCACGGACAAAGGAGAGAAGCAAGCCAACCCCAGCAAACCCACGAGGGAGGACAGCAAAAGCCTGGACTCCCCCCAACTTTCCCGGTAGTTGATGATGATGATGATGATGATGATGGTGGTGGTGGTGGTGGTGATGGTGATGATGGTGATGATGGTGATGGTGTCATAGATATGTGGTCGTTGATGGTGATGATGATCATGATGATCAGGCGCGTTCCAAAGCGATGCATTTCGGCGCTTTCCAAAGCGATGCTTTTCTGGCGTTCCAGAGCGAGGACCTTTGTAGAATAATGGGAATATAATGGTTCATAAAGGCTAATAATTGTTAATGATTGTGATTAATGATGATTCTTAATGGTTTAATCAAATGGGAACATATAGAGAATCATGGACATGTATGGTCAATCATGGTGACACACAAGAAAATAATGGGAAGACAATGGGAAAACCATGGGAATAATATGTTGATAATAGTTAATAATGGTAATGATGCTTAATGGTGCTTGACAACATCGGAAACATATGACGGTTTCTTAAAATCGGGGATCCCCAAGACACCGGGGTTGTTTCAATACTAGTTCATGGTTACCCATGACTTGGATGATTTGGGGTACCCCCATGACTTAGGAAACCCCCTGTGGAGTGGGAGTATAATGGGATAAACCAATCACAACTCAGTCAGCCATCCAGCGATGTTTTCGCCACGGAATTGGAAACCATGAAAACCCAAAAACATGAAGTATGCCAGTCATTTGATGGGATTTAATGGTGACGATATGGAATCTAATGGGAATATAGACACTTGGAATATGTACAGAAAGTTGGAGGTAACCACTAGATTCTAGATGATGGGGGAGATATCAACCAGCAAGCGGAATTCTTTGGGCCACAATGCAACAATAAACAAGGCATAAACAACAATAAGGTATGTGAAATAATATATAATGGAATAATGGAACAATATGCGAAAATCATATGAGCCAAAAGTGGGAATGATAACACGATAACCACTAGAAAGTTGAAGGTAATAGGGATTTCATGGAATATCAATGGGAATATATGATGGCATAATACAAGCAACCAACAATGAGGTTTTAAAGAGTGATCAATCATCAAATCTGACCATGTTCCCATCATTTTTCTGATCATATTCCCATTGTTTTCATATTAGAGTTTCCCGTTTTCCCATCATTTTCCCATCATTTTCCATCAGTTTCAGGTTCAAACCCCACCATCGCTGCACTTCACCACCATCCCTTGCCGCGCCAGGACGGCTGCCAGCCACGGCTGCCAGGCGCCAGCGCTGATGGCCGCCAGTGCCACAGCGGTGGTAGCCATCGGTTGGACATGTTGCGTTGGCACCAAGATGTATCATGTAAACGATGGCTGGTTGGTGGTTGAGCCCTACCCCTCTGAGAAATGATGGAGTTCAAGTCAGTTGGGATGATGACATTCCCAATATATGGAAAAATACTGTAGAACATGTTCCAAACCACCAACCAGATGGAAAGGTGCTTCAACCAACAGTAAGTAAAATATGAGATCAGCCACAAAAAATATATTGTGGTTTCTTGATGAAATAGTGATGTGAGACTTCGGAAGCACAGTATGTTTAACTCTAGGTGCTTGTACCCATGGTTCACCAACATCATTTGGTTTGTGGGATCCCTATCTTCAATATGGAAAGGTGGTTTAACCTATGTTTAATCAACACAAAATGTGGTTTTCATCATGTTTAACCAACAATACATGGTGGTACCAACAAAAACTGGTGGTTTCTAGATAAAATAATGGTTTGATTTTCTTCACCCAACACAAACATGACGGTTTAACCAGGTTTAGCCCACAAAAATGGTTGCTTTGGGGTTCAATAAACAAGAATATGATGGCCAATCTGGAACTGTTTACATAGGGAATCCATCAACATGTGCGGCTTTCAATCAAAAAATGGGGAGATGAACATCGATTTGCGATCGCTATGTTTGCTGATGCCTTGGCCCATGGCATGGGTAGAGGGTCAAGTGGAACCTTTCGATCTGTTACTGGTCCGGCCGCGAAGCTCCCATGGCCCAATGCCCCCCCCCCCCTGCGACACGATTTTCCAGCACCAATGAAACTCGACTGTACAAGACCTAAACAGTTCAGAAGAAATCAAGATGGAAAGATCGAATTCGGCAGTGAAAACTGCAAAGATTGCAAGAGAGTGAATTTGATTGCTCAACAAGAGCCTTGCTTGTGCTAGCTGCTAGCTTAAGTGTCAAAAAAAAAACAAACAATCATTTCCGACATCTCAAGGAGATATTCGCGGCTCGGGGGCTTCGTCCCATCTAAAGCAATACCGTCTTGGAAACATCACTGTGTTGGCTCCAAGCCCCTAAGTTACTGCATGTTTCAACATGAAATCCATCAGTAGCGTGACTCGCGTGACCATTCCTCTCCTGTTTGATGCAGCTTGGATGCCGCGGCCGTCCCGGCAGTATCTGCTCAAGTTACATGAGATGAATGGTCTGTGGTCATCACAATATCGGGAGTCCAAAGATCATGTATTAATATATTCATAATGAGGGCTATATTATACAATATTATATAATCCTCTATGACAATATGCAAAATATGGTATAATGTATATTAATATATGATATCCACATCATATTTCAATAACTCCCCCAACTGGCCATGGCATCCGTTACCTGCTGAACCCGTGGCACGAGGCAGGTCTTGACACTGATTTTTCGGACCGAGCTTAGTGACAGGGGGCCCGTTAAGCCATGGGATTTTCTATGACCAAGACTGGGGTAGCCATGGGTAGCCCTAGATCCATTGGTTCACCATGATTTTCCTCATCAAGCTTGCTATCACTACTGGTTGGTGGTTTCAACCATCTTGAAAAATATTAGTTCGTCAATGGGAAGGATTATCCCATATATTATGGAAAATAAAAAATGTTTGAAACCACTAAGCAGACTATGATTCTCCTTATCAAACTTACTATCACCGTGATTGTTCTTATCAAACTTTCTACCACCATGATTTTCTTGATCAAATTTTCTGTTGTGGAGGTGTCGCTTGCATTTTCAGACAAACCCCAGCATCAATTACAAAGCTGAACAATCAAATGGGCAGGTTGAGAATTTGAAGAGCTTCCCAACTCCGAGATTGTCCAATTTGATTTGCACATGCTTCAGACATCTGAACCTCTGAACTCGTCATGGACACAGTGTTTCAATCTGTCTCACAATAAAGCATTCGAGGACACCATGGTCTATACTCTTATTTACCAAACGTTCATTGCCGATCCTAGATACCATAAAAACTGCGCTCTTTGGCTAGTTAGTATTGGTCACTAACCTTCACCGTTTGGTGTTGCACCATTTTTGATGTTTTTGGGCCACATATTTTGTTAGAAAACCATAATCCCCATACGTTTGGCTCCAAATCCCATAGTCGTATCATTCATCACATTGTATCCGAAAACATCTCCCAATCACACCCCCCGTAAAATGATTCTGTATCCCAATCATGTATCCCCGTGATATCCCCAATATTTTTGGTTCTTTTTTCTATTCTATACCCCTTTATATTCCCACAAAGGAGTCAATCTACAAAACAAATCGAAATGTTTTTTGGTCAAACCACCATTTTTCATTGTATATAAAACCCCCCGTGTTGTGTTTAAACCGTCCCATGTTCGATCAATGCCAGTCGCCAGTCATTTCTCGTCAGAGGCCCAACCAGCGTCAAGGACCTGAAGGATCCCCTCGTCCAATGACTGGGATGCAAGGTACCATAGCCGTGTTCAAAATTCCTTCATATTTGCGGAGAAATCGAAGCTTACATAGGAAATCATAGGAACTTACGATCGCAAAAACGTTTTCCAAGGTTTTGCTGCAAAACAAATTCAAAGAATTAGATTGCTACGCCTCAGCAAACGCTGAAGTGGCTCTTTGTAGTGTCATGTTTCTCATGCGTAGCGATGTTTTTTGGGCCCTGATTTGCCCACAGGCATCTTGCATCGTGAAGGAGGGTTTTTCCTTGATGACTTGTGGGACTCCGTTTCACTTGTGAGACCTTAAAGTGTGATCTATATAATCTAATAATTCTATACTGCTATAAGGCATCCTACCTTCTCACATCTTCACCTCTGTCTCTTGCCCCCCAAAAAACCTCTCCTTTCCTTGACGAACGACCAGGCCCACCGGCTGCCTGGCTCACCTACAACTGGGGATATTGGTGGTATGTAAAAACCATTCCCAGTCATGGGTGGTAAACATGGCATTGTTTTCCCCACATATCATATGTGTGACTGGCTTCATAAATGTGCTTACTACTTCCTAGCCACTAAGCATGGCCACCAATTCGATCTGGTTTGTGGCTGCCCAAATGGAACTGGGAACCAATTATCAATTCGCTGAAAAAATCACACACTCTGCACATCGCCAGTTTGTCCAGTTATCACCAGTTCCCCATGAGTTTCCCAATGGCTCACTCCGTGGTGCACCTTGCGCATGACGTGCAAAAAGGACAAAAAGTTGATTTCCTCTTTTCTAAGGTCATCCCCGCTGCTCTCCACCGCAGATCCTGGGAGGCAGACCCAAAGGGGTCAGACGATTAAAGCAGCCAGCCGGTCCCATCTGGAGCTTTTCTATGGAGCTTTTCTAAAATGTTTGGGAACCCCAAATCATCCAAGTCATGGATGACCACTTTAGAAACTTGAAACCATTTGAAACCCATGGTGAATTGGGGATTCCATGGGATTCCTATTTTTGAGAAATCCAAAAATATCTGAACCTCCCAACCAGACCCTATCCCTATAGCAGTGAATGTCTCCCTCTATAGGCTGTGTTCCTCAATCGGTTTGGATACACCGACACCTACAGTATGCAGTGGTTCAGTGCTTGGTACATCCCGTGATTGGTTGGGTGATGTGTCAAATCCCAAATGGATTTGTCTGGAAATGGGGTACCCTTAAAAATCACATTGTTTATTGTGGTTTATCATAATGTTCATGTACATATTAAACCTTATTGCCATTTCAAATGCTATACTATTAAATAAACCATTGGATGTTTAGATATTTTTAGGGATAATGGGATACCACCACATAGTGTATCCGTAGGTTTTCCCATTAGACCTGGTACAAAACCCCCCGACCCTGACATTCCGCCATGATCTCATGGCAGGGTCGCCATGTGTGTTGGAAAGGTGCTGGTGTCCCCGGTTCGATAAGTGGATAGAATACAATCATTATATATTATGTATACAGATATATATATATGTACATATAGGCTACATATACATATACAATTTATATAACCTTTAATAGATGATGCATATAAATAAATATTAGATCATTACTTTATTATGTCCCCATTCTATAACTATCAATAGATGATGATAGATGATGCATCTAAATCAATGGATGATTCATCATAATTCATCCCAAGTTTCGACAAAAGATCAGCACTTTCTGACTTTCCTTCTCCTGAGCTGAGGATGAAAGTCTTCATGATTCCTCAGCTTGGGAAACTCTGATTGTAGCTCCACCTGATCCCCCCAATGGAATCTATAAGTATTTATATACATATATATATATAGGAATATAGATATTTATAGATACCCCTAGCTCCGAGCCACGCCGACTACTGACTACTGGAAAGTCTACAGACTTCTGAATCGCCTCACGTCTTCGCCAAGTCACACTGAGATTGAAAGAGCCTGCAATCATGTCCTTGACTTCTTCAAATGTCAACCTGGGACATTTAAGGGATGAAGTTTGGCCTTCGAAAAAGTCTTCTAACTTCATAATATGGGGGATGAATTTGCCAACAGATGCCACCTTTAGGTCTCTTCTTCTGGCATGAAATTGGATCTTGCAGTGAACAATGGGCAATTCGGATCATCCAAGGTGGTATTCATGAAAACACATCAACAAACATCAACAAATCACTGATCAATTCCAGAGTCATTGAATTTAAGTGTGTATCCAACACCATCTCTTGGAGTTCCATATTTCCTCCTCTGCTGCATTCGGCGACCATCGGGCTTCCTCCAACTATCCGTTTCAGGACCAGAGCGACAAGGTGCCATCAGCATGTTTGCGGGTCAAATCCTCATGATTGATGTCAATTCCTCGATGGTTCATGGTTAAATCAGTAAATCCGTAAATCCACTATCTTTTAGGCTTTACATTTGAAATCTCCATGTTCTTTCCCATGTTCAGGGCTTAAACGTCCAATTTGCTTAAACATTTTCAAGATCTCGCTTCAAAGGTCACCAAGCTGCGTTCCACGGCCAGCTTCGGAAGAACATGTGCAGATCCGCCGCCTCCTGTTGCAGCATATCCCTATGAAATTAGAATAGGTTGATGACTAGCCCTTCGGTAAGAATTACAGATATTGTTTCATGGAGAATACTTTTACTTCACTATATATATATATATATATATTTATTTAATTATTTATTTGTTTATTTATTTATTTATGTAAAAATAATAAGTATACGTATTGTTAGATTACATATATATATATATATGTATATATATATATATATACTGTATATAAATAATGATGTATATATATATATATATTATGTATATATCTATATATATATTAATTTATATATATTACTATATATTATATACACTATATATTATATAC
>Ga0126342_10011595_pt1 | contig 15735 bp, 12 predicted proteins | sample Cyp1metagenome_FD_92528 | JGI IMG/M metagenome (GOLD analysis project Ga0126342, IMG submission 92528) | Coral microbial communities from Lord Howe Island, Old Settlement Bay, Australia - Cyphastrea 1 metagenome | ecosystem: Host-associated > Invertebrates > Cnidaria > Coral ...
CCCGCATTCCAAAATGAACCCTCTTAAGGTCCACTAAAAACACTAGTTTCCGGCAGATGACATGGAACCTAGATTTACACCAGGGTATGTTCCCACAAACCCAAGTCATTTGCCGGTTGTATACTAGTTTTTTTTTTTAAAAAATAAATGCACGCACACACACACATGGTTTTCCGTGGGTTTTCAATGGGTTTTCCATGCGCCCCAAGGTCCGAAGGACGAGACGACGGGACGACGGCTGGATCCGCGGCAGCTGTGGCGCTCCCAGCTGGGCCGCTTGTCGTCGCGCTTGTACCGCAAGGCACTGTGGGCAGGTCCCTTGCGGTCACAGCAGATATGGATAGATAATAGATTTTAATTATTTTAATATTATATCATCTATGGATAATAAAAAGATACTTACCAATCCCATATTGGAAATCATATTGAGGACGGTAGTATCCATACACACACATATGTATGTATGTATGTAATGTAATGTAATGTAATGTAACGTAACGTAACGTAACGTAATGTAATGTAATGTAATGTTATGTATGTATGTATATATATATATGCGCACATGTATAACATTATACTGATACATGATTAGGCAATAACAAAATCGTATCTAGATCTGGATGAATTATAATGACATCTCTGTGATGTCACAGGTAGGATGATTAGTAAGGGAAGCATCCCCCAATGGCCGTATAAAAGCAGCTATTTTCAGGTTGGTGAACCATGATATTTCAGCCAGATTGATATAGATGACAGATCATAGATGATAGATCATAGATGATAGATCATAGATGATAGATCATAGATGATAGATCATAGAATGCGATAAACCATGGGTTTTTGGGGTCACTAAATGTTCAGGAACTAGGGCTGCTAGGGCTTCCGTGCTGTCCATGATGTTCGTATATGCGCATAGAACTGCATAGCACATGTCATCCGCAGGAAGAATACTTTTCCACATCGGTAGGCCAACTAGCAACCAGGTAGATTTCCCCTATTTTGATTGCTTTAACCGTAACCAGATTAAGCATGTTTGAATGGTGCTTAATCCTCCAGCTGGGTACCCTTCTGCATGCAGTGGTTGAAACACCAAATTGACCAAATTGATTTCGGGATGGCTCAGAATGCTCAAAATGATCGACCCCTTCAGATCTGGTGTACGAAAGTGAATACACCATGCCAGTAACAAATTAGTAACAAACCCTTTGGGGTTCATTTCACATTCCCCGGGGTATACCCGTTTCAGCTTTCTTGGGGACGGTTTATGGCATTGGTTTTAGTTCATTGCAATTTTTATGTTAATCATTTGTTGTCTGTATTTTCCATAGATGTTGCATCGGTGTCCCAGTCTAGCAATTCGATGGACATGTATTTCTAGATTTCCAGGGTGTCATAGATGATGTTTTCCCATATTTTCCAGGTGTCCAACCTTTCTATCTTTTTGGGGGTTGCTACTTATCCAAATCTGCGTGCTTCCCAGGAGAAGAAGAAGTTCTTGGCGCCCTGGGCACCCGGAAAGCCCCATGATTGGAAAGGGTGTGGAGGTTTGGGTCAACCTCTGGTTGAGTCCTGGTTGCTGGTGGTTTCGAAAGAGGCTTTGGCTGAAAAAATGGGGAAGCTAGATCAGATTAGATGCTTAGATTATATTAACTGGTTGGTGGTTTGGAACATTTTATTTTTCCATATCTTGGGAATAAGCATCCCAACTGACTAATATTTTTCCATAGGGGTTGATACCATCAACCAGTTAATATTAGATCCATCAAGTTCTCTGGTCGATCATCGACCCCAGGATTTGATGGCAATGTAAGGGCGGACACCCCGTGTTTAGACAGAGATGTCACACAACTGGACGACCTCAGCTATCAACCTTTTGAGGCTAACCCAGATTCCAAAAAACCTGGAAGAAGATTCGTTGAGCTTATCCCAGGTTTTATTGAACACAGATCCGAAACTTCAGTAATCCATAGTTTTTTCCCATCCATTCCCCTAATGTTAAAACATGTTAAAACCATCCCTTTTTGCTCTGGTTTGGTATTGAATCTCTTCAGCAACTGGTGGCTAAATCTGGGGGATGGGCTGATGGGCCCGAGGCTGACGGCCAAACTGCAGCAACTGGTGGCAGCGCGAATGCAACTGGAACTCAGATTTTCGCTTTCCCAGTAGCTTTACCCTCTGGTGAACTAACATAGCTATAGAAAATCACCATTTTTAATGGGAAAACTCACTATTTCTATGGCCATTTTCCATTGCTATGTTAGTTCACCAGAGGGTATATGATATGGTTTAGTGGTGAGATAAGGCCAGTACATGATATCATGGTGTAAGCTCCATGCAAATTTAGCTCCAATATGGTTTATATAATGGATTTTAGTTAATTAATGATGAGATTCAACCACCAAACATGGACTGGAAGCAACCATTGAGAAAAACTGGATAATACAGGATATAACTACCAATATGACATGGTTGTCTGGCAAATTTTAGCATCACGGGCCGACCTCACCCAAACTATACTTCTTCAGGTTTGTGAGTTCTGGTCATCTGCCCAGAATATTTTAGTTCGGGGATTTCTCAATGTTTGATTACCAGTTGGTTGGTTCTACATTCCGAATTGAATCCCTTTAAATCCCTATGAACCCATGAAATCAACATTAAATCCCAGTATAAATCCCCTATGAAGTCCCATGAAACCGCCATTTCGAATAATGTGCGGGAAAGAATTTCATACACCATCCCCCAGTCATCACAATTTTATAGGTGGTATAAACCATTCACAAATGGGTATGGATCAATACCTATTAATACCATTTTTAGGGGGATGAACATCAATCATTTACCAGCTATTTTGATGTTCACCAGGGGTACAAGGTTTTGACACACTGCCAAATGGTTTTTTTTTTTGTTTTACCCACATTAGTTCACTCCGTCCTGCATGCAGTGGCCGCTAGGATCCGCCGAGAGACGAAGGAACGCCTCTATGGCTTGGGAGGTCGTCCAACAGGGACCGAATTTTTGCGCCCGTTTACCACACAGATGATGGACTTTACCACCAACACGGATGATTTTGCCAACATATTAAATGGTAATTTTACGAACAAACATGGTGAGTTTACCATATTTTACCAACAAACATGGTGAGTTCACCATATTTTACCAACAAACATGGTGAGTTCACCATATTTTACCAACAAACATGGTGCTTCTACCAAAATGCTGATTCAACCATGAACAATGGTGAATGAAGCGGAAACAATGATGATTTCACCGATTCAACCAAGAAAATTATGTGGAATTTACCATGACAAATTGGGAGTTCACCAAGAACAATGATTGTATCATGGGAATGTCATAGGGATATGTAACAGGTGGGGGCCTCCTTGGTTAACGTTTGGGTTTATCCAGGGATATAACTAGACTTGTACAATGGTGTTTACAAAGCAACTTAGAACTGGGAGCCTCACCCGGTATGTATGTAAGTATATATATATATTATAATATAATACAGTATGTATATAGAATATAATATATATAATAGTAATAATATATATACATATATAATATAGAATATAAAGTATATAATCCGTATATATAGCATATATATATATACTATGTATATATATAGCATTATATATAGTATTATATATATAGCATTATATATAGTATTATATATATAGTATTGTATATATAGTATTATATATAGAGTATTATAAATATAGTATATAGTATATATATAGTGTATATGTATAGTATATATATAGTATATATAATTATAGCATATATATATAGTATATATATATATCATGTGTACATAAGTATATATATATTATGTGTGTAATATATATATTTGTATGGAAACCACCTGCAAACGAGGTAAACATGGGAATACATTATGGTTACTGTAATGTGATAAATGATATATCAATGATAATTTGATGGGTATATATATATATGTATATAATACATATATGATAGTTGATAATCCACGGGTATGGGTATTTGAAATGATGAGGCCCGTTGCTAAACGAACAGTTTGCTATGGTTAGATATGTATCCATGGCCATTTGAGCGATGATTATTGAAGATACTGACTTTCCATAAGAAAATTGTAACACCTTACCAGAGGGTATTTCTTTTTTTTACTTGTCCAAAATTGCCCCGATAGGCGCAGCACCAGAGAAGGATTGACTCAAATGACTTGATCCCATGAGGAAAAAATGGCTGCACCTGCTGATTTCAAGGCATGGTTGACCTCTAGATCTTAGATCAGTGGAAGTTATAGGAACCCTCCAATCATGGGACCCCAATTCCCATACCACTCCGATACTACTCCCATATGAAACCCCTATATATATAATATATATAGTATGGCAAGAATCGGGAGGATTATGGGAATGGGGGTCTCATCACTGCCAGTCAGCTGGGAGGGGCGCCAACCAGCTCCAGCTACTGGATCTGCTTGGCAAATTCATAGCAATGTCCAAGGGAATTCAAGTGGTTTCTCATACTTTCCCCAATGAAGTTTCCAAGTTTCCGAATTTTTGCACTAACATGACTGACCCATATGGATCCCATATTATGGCTGTGTTGCCGTTTTCCTTTAGATATTGCCAGATATGAAACTGGGGAACCCCAAAATCTCACAGTGAATCATCTCATATTTTCCATTTACAAATTTAATTAGTCAAAGTATAAAAATGGTGGGTTTATAGACATCCCATGGTATCCCCCATTTTGATCCATACTGAGACTCGCCATACCGTTGCCATTTGGTTCACAGGACGTGTCAATCAATCCGTGCCATTTGGTTCTCATCGGTTCCTGGGCAAGCTGATGTCAGAGCGGCTGAGGCGAGCTGCGGAATGCCCAGTGAAGCCCTCAAAACTTCACCGGAAACCCTCATGGGAACCATGTCATTTCCAGGAAGAAGCATCTTCCAAAATTACTGCTCTTTTGGGTTCCATTTTGTTGAACAATTGTAATTCCCAACAGGGAATCTGTTGGGTTTCAATCTCTGGGGCCGGGGACTGGTGACACGAAAATGCACGCCCAGAAAAACCGGAACAGTCCTGGAACCTTGCTGGAACCTTTCGCTGTTGGGTTGCAAAGCTGGGCTAATTGTTGTGTGTTATTGATAGATCAGTAGTTCCGGAAAGTCTTCGTTTCTTGTCAAATAATGATAACAATTGTAGACCTTAGATACAATATTAGATGATTACATCTCCCTATTGTAGCAATTACTACCTGCATATTATTGTATCTAGTTAATTGCCCAACGGCAATAAGAACTATGGCTTATCAGATTATTATCATAATTCTTGATTACAACATATCTAGCATGTCAACTCTAATCTAATTGCTCTAATTATGTCGAGTTATTGCCTAACTAATAAAACCAACAAGAACAACAACAAAAATACCAAGAATAATATCACCAAGAATATCAAACAAAACTAACTATAAACCTATAAACATTGATATTTTCAAAAAATCTAATCACCATAACCCTTCTTTTTACGCTTTTTGAGCCTCAACTCCCCAGGGATCGACACGAAGCGTCCATGGATGCCGATCTGGACCTGCAGACGGAGAAGTCCGCGGAACGCTTGCTGAAAGCATCTGCAGGCAGAGCAGTGGCGCTGGGATTTTCTCCATGTGCTAAGTCCATGTGAAATCTATGTAATCCATGTGTATATATATATATGACATACATATATATATATATATCCCATATATTGACCCAAAATTGGAGGGAGAACACTTGATGCAGCACTGATCCAGCGCCTTTTTCATCCTTTTTCCACATTTTGAAACAGTGTCACCAGGTCACCTTGCCATCCGCAGGTGCCTTCAGCAGCACGGAGGAAGCCAGGCAGTGCTGGAACAGCTTGGAGCAGGCCGAGCTCAGGAAGAGCCGCCTGCAGGCCGAGCTGCGGTCCCTTCAGTCGCAGCAGCGGCAGCATCAAACCCGTGCCACGGCTGCAACCGGGCGCACCGTGAGGGGAAAAATTGTGGTTTTACCATAAGTAGATGTGTAAGTTTAGAGAACGGTTAAGTGGCTTCAAACTGCTAAGTTTGCAGGTGGTTTATAACTCCCTTTCTATAGATCTATAATATCCGTGACTCCTAGTGGGGCCCTGACTAAAAGGATCTCCAGGAAAGGGAGACATCTCTTATCCCAGAGTTGGGTTTTCCCATGAACGGTGCATATTCGGCCCAAATCCCAAGATGTCTTGTTCAACTAATTAGTAATTTCCTGAAGTGTCCTTCAGCAAATCGGAAATTCAGTGTTCACGAAGCCTCTTTTTTTGGTCCATGCAGATGGAGTTTCCCGCATAGAATGAGGAGCTTCCGACACGCCCAGAATTGGCTTCTGGGAAAACTTGCAGGAATACATATCCCCACGACAACCCAATTGAATATTCATTTTTGTCCGCGAAGTCCCCGTTTTTCATGCTTATAAATCCAATTAGACCCCATTAAAACCAATAAACCCCCTTAAACCCCATTAAACTGAATTAAATCCCAATAATCCCACTAGATCCCCATCACAACATCATTATCTTTCCATGTTTGTTGCTCAAGCCGCAAGCCCCCATCTGCCGCCCATCTGCCACCAGTTCCCACGGCAGGTATCCATGCCTTTGTCAAAGAGGAACAGCGCGAGAAGGCGCTGACGGAGCGGCTGCTGCAGCTGCAGCATGCGGAAATGCAGCTGGGTCTTCCGCACATCGACATCGACCACCGAAGTGGCATTTGTTCCCTGGGCGATCGGAGAAAATGAGATTTTTTCATGTGCCATAAATGGGGAATTTAACCAAGAACAAATGATGGATGGAATGATGGGATAGAATGGTTGATGTCATCGGGGGTATGAAAACAAGCATTTATTGGGGGTGTAATGGGAATACTAAAGGTTATATTGAATGGAATAACCGAATAGGGTTTTAAGCAAACATAAATGAACATACTGGTAGCGAGAAATTGTTTCAAACCAATTGATTGTTCCCTGATGGTAGGTTTGGCAATCCCCAAATTGGCTTATTTCATCGTATTTCATCTTATTTTCTCTGTGGGAACTAGCCCAGACAACATATAGGGAATACCCTCTGGTAAACTAACGTAACTATGGAAAATCACCATTTTTATTGGGTAAATCCACTATAAATGTCCATTTTCAATAGCTATGTCAGCCGTTACCAGAGGGTAGATCTTTCAGAACTTTCCGCCGCGTGCGACGGCTCGCAGGTTACCTGGGAGATCCGCCTGCCACTGGCGAAGTCCCCCAGAGAGATGGCGATGGCGAGACGGAGGCACTTCGCTCCATCAAGGTGGAGTTTGATGAGGAGCTGACCCGATGATAGCGCCATAGTTGGATCATCTTGGAGGATGGTAGGATTTTTTTATTGAAGCCCCCTGTTGTTCCGCAAAAGATGCAGTAGAGTTGAATCATGTTGAATCAACATGACACGAAAAAGAACACCTCAATTCCATGGATTACCCTGCATTTTCCCATAATTTCCCTATTGAAATAGCACTTTCTTTCCAGGAAGGAACTCTTCTCCATGCGGAGCCGCATCCCTCGCTGGGCCTAGAGCGGCTTGGCTGGGCCAGGGAGTTGTAGCGGCTATATGGGATAATATGGGATATATATACCCTCTGGTTATGACTAACATAGCCATGGTATAGGTGGCCCATTTATAGATGGTTTACCTTACCTCTTAAAAATAACCAGATGGTATATATAACCAGATGGTATATATATATATGGGATATGTACATGGCATATATATATTTTTCACATGGGATGATACGTGCGCCCAAGTGAACAAGTGGAGTTCTTTTTTGGGGGCACTGCTAGAGAATTTCCGACAGGTTTCAATCCAGGATGCATGTTTTTTGAATGGCTCTCGATTGGATGGTGGCCCCAAGGCAATTCCAATAGCAGTACATACAAACCTGGGGCATTCCTTAGCTGTTGGTCTCTGCTCAATTGGGCAATCCTTGCAGATTGTTGATTTCCGCACTTTTCCGCTATATATGTTTGCTATGTCTTCTATTTATTCCTATGCAAGTTACCCCGTGAAATTCTCAAAATTTGAGGGCCCCCGATGATGGGACCCCCATTCTCATAAGCTTCCCAGAAGCTTCCACCAATGCACTTTCCATAGGGACTTTGCCTCCCAGGAATTGTGCAGCACAAGCCGTTGCACAGCAGGAGCCGTCGGGTGTTCGCTGGGGCCAGCCCAGGTGGTTCCAAGGTGGTGTTTTGCAGGACCTCAACCCTACTACTTGGGTGGACATACATTACATACAATCTTGGTATATCTCTGTATAGGTCTATATCTATCAATCTATCAATCAATCAATCCATCAATCTATCTATTTTTCTTATCCTATCTATCTATCTTATCCATCTTATCTATATAATCTTATCTTATCTTATCTCAATCTAATCTAATCAAATCTAGCCTTATCTTATCTTTAGTTTCATCTTATCTTATCCTATCTTATCTTGTCTTATCTGATCCTATCTGTCTATCTATCTATCTATCTATCTATCTAATCTAATTTAATCTAATCTTATCCTATCCTGTCCTATCTTATCCTATCCTATCCTATCTATCTATCCATCAATCAATCAATCTATCTTTCTTTCTTATCCTACCTATCTATCTATCAATCTATCTATCTATCTTTCTTATCCTATCTATCTGTCTTATCCTATCATTCTATCAATCAATCAATCAATCAATCTATCTATCTATCTTTCTTATCCAATCTGTCTCTTTTATCCTATCTATCTATCTATCTATCTTTCTATCTTTCTTTCTTTCTTTCTTTCTGTTTGTCTTTCTTTCTTTCTTTCTTTCTTTCTTGCTTTCCTTCGTTCTTTCTTTCTTTCTTTCTTACTTATCCTATCTATCTATCTATCTATCAATCAATCAATCAGTCAGTCAATCAATCAATCAATCAATCAATCAATGTATCTATCTATCATTATCTATCTATCTATCTATCTACCTATCTATCTATCTATCTATCTATCTATCTGTCTATCTGTCTATCTGTCTATCTGTCTATCTGTCTATCTGTCTATCTGTCTATCTGTCTATCTGTCTTATCCTATCTATCTATCTATCTATCTGTCTATCTGTCTATCTGTCTATCTGTCTATCTGTCTATCTGTCTATCTGTCTTATCCTATCTATCTATCTATCTATCTATTTATCTATCTATCTGTCTTATCCTATCTATCTATCTATCTGTCTGTCTGTCTGTCTATCTGTCTATCTGTCTATTAGACTCTATCTGTCTTATCCTATCTATCTATCTATCTATCTACCTACCTACCTACCTATCTATCTATCTATCTATCTATCTATCTATCTAATTATACTAATACTGGTACGTATTTCAACATATGTGCGTTCAGAAAGGTCATTCACATACCAGTGAATACTGACATATTCCACGGAAGAAAATAGAGACCTCGAAAGGACTTCGCCATTCTGCCGACGATGGTGTGGAATCATCTCTGCGACGCTGGCAAGATCGGGTCCAGCCCAGAGGACGGGGTGAGTGTCACTGCTGCATCCCTAGAATTTTCTGGATGGAATCCCCAAAATCAGCTGGAAAGAGTACGAGGCCAAAAAAAAAGTTGGGCGACCACAAACTGAACCTGTGATGGACAATTTCGCTCCTCCCACAAAACCGACTATCATTTGATGTCCAAGTGATCTGATCTTTCCGACACAGGACGCATTGAGCCCCTTGCAGCCCATGCAGGGCGCTCGGGGAGGTGCCTGAAGCGTAGTGCGGTGAAGCGACCAATTCAGATTAATTCAAGGCCAAGGTACGGTGGATGCTGGTGGAATATTGATGTTAGCGCATGTCATGGCTCAATACTTCGCATTCTTTTGGATGATGTAGTTCAAAACGCAATCAAAAAAACATGGCCCACCAAATGGGACATTTTTTGTCTCAATGCATTTTTGAATGGGGTCAACTATTTTCGGCCAAGTTCATTTGGTCAGTTGAGCCACCCACTTGGCGAAATTCATGGCCCTTGCAACTTCGTGCAACTCCGACTCTTTCTGAAAAAAAGGCTTGGCTAAGGATAAAACCATCCCTTATCATTTGAAACACTTAAGCTTTGCTAAGTCTACTAGGTATCCGATGTTTTTCTGGGAATGTCTTTGGCATGTCTGTCAGTTTGGAGCGATCGCTTTCGTGGATCCAAGCGGTTTGCTGCTTCGACCTGCCGCAGACATATCTAGCTTGATGGAAACTCCTTAGACTCATGCTGATCATGCAGTCTCAGACCATGGAAAATAGTTCATTTTCTCCCGCCACCAGCTCATTTTGATCCAGATCAACATTGATAAACATAACATGTGGTGCACTCGCCGGCCTGGGCGCCTCTCCAGCGTCCTATATGGCTGATGAGGTGCGGCCTGACCATAGGAACATGACGATTGAAAATACCAGAGGGAACATATGGACACATCATTTTTCTCAATTCAAACGGCATTTTTTGGAGATACTGAGGTGCCCACAACTTAAGTGGACAAATCCAGTTGGGTGTTTCAATCAGAAAATGGGGGCCAATACTTCTCCAATTGTTGTACTTGCTAGTTAGTCACTCATCTCAAATCTTTCAGTTTCCATGTGATTGTCATGCTATGTCATGCTAAAGCAGCGAATTCCGCATGGTTGTTTCTTCTGTGTTGGTTGCGTCTTGTTGCCAGTAAGTATCTTTGGCATTTTTTTGCTGTTTTCTTTGGATTCAGATTGGTAGATATCTATATAGTGAATCTAGTTTTAATACTGGAAATATCCTATGTTTCCCCAATTTTCCCGACTTGTGTCCTCATGTTTGTGGCTTCATGGCCCCACCCCCCAGGGTTCGAGAAGTTTGCTGTACCCTCCCGACGGTAGTGAAGCGGCCCCCGTTGGGTGTTTAGTCTTGGGCTGGAAAAATCACAGCTGGGAATCTCAATCTATGCCTTCAAATTGATATAGAATAAATTGGAATACTACATAAAGAAATGCATAGAGTCATAGAGCCAAAAGACACATACACACCTATAATCAATCACCTATATGGAGGTTTCCTAAGTCATGGGGGGTACACGTAGTCATCATCCATTTATAGATCGATTAAATGGGGGGTACCCCCAAATCATCCATTTTGATAGGATTTTCCATTATAAACCAACCATTTTGGGGATCCCCCATTTCTGGAAACCACCATTCCAAGTCATCACCTCCCGTCGCCGCAGACGCCATGGGACGTTGGAGCGATGCGGTGTCTCCCGTGCGCGACGGCGAGGCAGTGAAGATATCCACATCTGAGCCATGAAAACTATGGTTATTAATATGGGTTTATACGGTTAATATCATGGGTTTATATCCATAGTTAATGGTCCATATGACAGATACAATGATATAATTAATAGGTTATTATGGTCCATAGCTATATGTTATTAATAATAATGGTTAATATAACATGGACCCATGAATATAAGCCATTAGCTAGTGTTTTTTTTTTTTGGTGGGCTTAATATATAATAATCACTTGGAGCATCATTCCACTGAGTACGCGGTTAGTAAATGGGCTAACTTACCCGTTTATATATATATATATATACATATATTTACACACACACATATATATATACATATAGAGAGAGAGATGGGATAACCCACTTAGGGAACTTAGTAACCAGGGTTGTTAGCCACATACTAAGTGGGATGATCCTCCAGGTAGCACACTGGGTTATACTAGCTGGTTTATGAGGGATGATCATGAGCCATGATGGAAATCCCTATCAACCAGTGTACTGGGATGGGATATGGCTATTTTTCATGGCTCATCTGGGGGGCGGATAGGGGTTACGGGGATACCATTTATTTGGATGAATATGGATGAATTGTAATGACCTCAGTGGCCTGTGATGTCACTGGAATGATGGTGCATGGATTCTGGGAGTCCTCCCAAATGGATCCAAATGGCTGCATGATACCAGCTATTTCATGTTAGTGAATGATTAGAGGGGATGGTGGATCGCTGGTGCGAACATCCATAGGTGAGGAGAACGCCCAAGGGCAGCTTGACCGGCCTCTTAAAGCAATCCGTCGCGGCCTTGGGTGTTGGGCATTGGTAGCTGTAGGGTGGCTGAACTACCTAGAAAAAATGGCTGAACTTTTGCTGATGATTGATATCCATGGGTTTAATTCGTCTATTGCTGTGTTTGATTCTGAGGGTAGTCAGCACGATTCTTCCATTGTTTCTGCGCGCGCAGAAACAGGGCGTGACAACCAGTCGCGTAGCTCCAGTCGTCATAATGTCATAGCTCGGCCGAGTGGCCTCCCCACAATTCGGCCGCTTTGAAAGGAAACTGTATCCAGGGTTGGTGATGGATTGAGTGTAATCTTGAACAATTAAGGCTAAACATTTGCAAGTCAAGTCATCCTAGTATATCTTGTCTCGCAGATGACCTGATGTCACTGCATGGTGGGAAGGCATGTGCGCCATGGTGCGCCGATCCACTAGCCATCGATAGCCACTGCTGTTTCATGACATTCCTGCGAGACTCATCCCTGATAAGGAGGAACAACAGCAGCAAGGAAAACCCATAGAGGTTTTATATATAGTAACCGGAAACAAGAAGATAGAACAGTAACTTATCACTATTCCAATCTATTCTAGTTGATTTTTGCTAGATTCTATGTTTTGGGGGTCACTATGTCACTATGCTGCGGAGAGGAAAACATCCAGTTGGCTTACGTGGACTTTGGGCTGAGGTTGCAGGCCTTGTGGGTCAGTCCCAGGACGTGCTGAAGCAGAAAGCTAGGGGCCGTGCGAAAACTGGGACATACCCCCCTTGAAATTCACGATGGAACGAGCATTGCCGAGCAGTTTTTAAAAAAAAATAATTTTTGACCATAAATCATCCCCAAACCTTGGTTCCAGGTTGGATCATGATTTTGCAGGATGCCAGTCCTACAGCTTTCCGTGCCTCGTGAGGATCCAAGCTCTCCGGGCAAGGGTAAGAGGCACCAGCGGTATACGGGGATCCCCATGGTTTCCCCCACCGAGTTGTGAATAGGGAACCAAAAAACATCTCTGCAAGGCCTTTCTTGCGACAAACGACGATGGACAAGGATGAACTCCGAATCTTTAATGTGCTTTTTGGATGGGGATTCGCCATACGCATAAGCAACTCTACACTTTTTGACGGGCGGCTGAAGACCGCTGAGATCCTCCTTTTTCCATTTTTTCCATGGTTACAGGTGGTTAAAACCAATTCCCTGCCGGAGAAGTCATGGTGAACCCACGGCTGGCAGGCTCTCCTGGTTCGGCCTGGGGACCCGCCGGTCACCTGCACCGGAGGAAGATGCAGGTCCGATTTTTGGGGCCGCGTTTGGGGATGGGTTTGTACCCATGGTTATATGAATATATGGGTATGGATCAATACCTATTAATATCATTTTTAGGGGGATGAGCATCCATTTACCAGCTATTTTGATGTTCACCAGGGGTACAAGGTTTTGACACACTGCCATATGAGTCATGTTGGGAGAACATCCGAAATTGAACATTTCAATCATTTCAATCCCGAAAACACAGAACATAGATGAAAATAGAGACATTTTCTGGGGGATTTATGGGATATTTAAAGCCAAGTCGAGATGGCTGTGGATGGCCTTAGGCACCTCTCTGTTTATGATGTTGGAGTCCTGGATATCCCGGCGTGGATCGAAACACCGAAACACGGGCACTGTATAGATGGGAGAGATCTCCTGGTAAACTAATGTACCTATGGGAAATCACCATTTTCAATGGGTAGGTCCACTATTTCTATGGCCATTTTTCAATAGCTATGTTAAATTACCAGAGGGTAGATCTCCTGGTCGAATTTTCTTGGGATCAGGGCAGAAACATCGTTCCATCTGCGTAATCGCATCCTCGTAATAGCGGATCCCGAAACGACCAGATGAAACGGCGTGAATAAGGGTGTCTTAGAACGGTGTTTAGTACGGGGAAGGGATCACTGTAAAGATGGCCACATGATCTGTTGATCTACCAACTCGATCATCTTCATCTTTCTTGGCCACTTCTTTGCTGATTTTTGGACGTGTTCAACGGCCCCAAATGGAACTTCCGATGGGAATTTCACCTCGTTGCGAGGGCGAGCCTGGCTCCAAGATATGCTAAGACTTAGCTGCTAAGATAGGGAGAGAAGTGAGGCAATCCAATTTTCAAAATCCGATGGTTCCGTTCTTGAAAAGCTGTCTCTTCATGTTCAGGAAGATTCAGGAACTGTCAGGAACTTTGGTTTCACTTTTTTTTTTGAATACTGCAGGTTACCATCCGGTAATCAAAGATGGCAGCGGAAAATCCCCTACCAATGGAGGAGTTAATGGGAACATCATCTATAAATGGTTGATTTTCCATTGCCATATAGACATGATTTGTTTATCAGAGGGTAACTACCGTGGAGTTTTGTTAGGATGGCCGGGTTGCACGGGTCTTTTTCTAATTTTCTTTGGGCACCAACAGACCCAGGTAGCTGATCAAAAATGGACCTTTTGGGACCACATCGCTTTAGCATTTCTCCCGCTAGAAAAGCAAAACTGTTAGAAAGTTACCAACAAACCATTTATAATCATTTAGAATATATATATATATATACACACACATAAAACCTTTACTATACACATGATTGTATATAACTGCGTATCGTATGTGTAAAGATAGTATATTCACTACAACGATCCACAGGTGATCTGTTGGATGTTGGGGCCTTCTTCGCCAGGCCCCTCTGATGGTGACATCGAAGGCCGGCTTGGGCTCACTCTTCACCTTCGGTCCCTTCAAAAAATGGTATGTTAAATGATGTTCCTCCATCAGTCACATCTGCTCTCTCTCTCTCTCTCTTTCTCTCTCCCTACATAATTTTACACAATGTATGTATATATGATATATATGTGTATATCTGTGTGTGTGTCTAGGCTAGACATAGTGTTCAGTGGTTGGGATCTAATGACCCATCATTGAGTAAACAACCTTGGGTAAGTGACATCGTGGGGTACTTTGTCAAAAACGCTTGAGGTTGCTGAGGTTGGCCATACATTTCGAACAATTATTAAGAATATCCCAAGATTCCAATAATCCCATCCCATCCCCCCTCAACGTTAAGCAACCTAATTACTTGAAACCCTCGGCACTGGGATCTCCGCATTTTGGGGGTCACCCAACAGGGATTTGACGCAATTGAACAATAGGGGATAATTAACCCAACATCCAATGTTTTTGGTAGCCAAATACCAGCCCAATTACTTAAGTAGAATAGCCATCCGTTATGATTGACAATGGAATCATATAGATAAGGTTCTATTTATGAATGGGATGTTTTGGGATTATAGCAACTCAACCCCTAAAAAGATCTAAAAAGTTGAAAAGTAAAGTCCTACTAAAACAATGGCAAAAAATTGTCCTGTCCTATCCTTTTTGGGGGTGCCACACAATAACCCTCAAATTGTAAGCATGTATATACCCTCCAGCAGAGCATTTCGGGTTCAACGCTGCGTAGCAGCTAGCACATAAATTTTCGCCGCACCACAGCAATGGCGTCAAAGGCAAAGCATCAGGCAACAGGAGACACCCCGGAACCAGCTTCGAGAAAATTGAAATTCGAGAAAGAAAAGAAAGAACATGAAGATGAA
>Ga0126342_10011596_pt1 | contig 15735 bp, 13 predicted proteins | sample Cyp1metagenome_FD_92528 | JGI IMG/M metagenome (GOLD analysis project Ga0126342, IMG submission 92528) | Coral microbial communities from Lord Howe Island, Old Settlement Bay, Australia - Cyphastrea 1 metagenome | ecosystem: Host-associated > Invertebrates > Cnidaria > Coral ...
AAGCGCAAGTATTTAATTTTCACCTGCTTGCCAATGACATGGAATGATGAGGAATATTGATCATTGAGAAAACATGATTGCAAAAATGAAATTTTAAAATGAAATTTCAGTACGACTCCCCCCCCTCAAATTCCATTTTTAAGAGGGTAGGGATTGAAAGAACATGAAAGAACCGTACATATATATGTATGTATATATATATATATTATATTATATATATATATCTCTCTCTCTGTGTACGTATATATCATATATCAGCATCATGTTCCTGCTATGGAAACCCTCACGGAATGCTGAAACAGTGAATGTTCACTATGCCAACTGCACAGTGCAGTGCGAACTCGTCATGGTCGAGGTCCTGACGTAAATATCGCGCATTGTCACCTCATTTCTAATCAAGTGTCAAGGAAGTGCGGTGCACATTGGACATTGCAAAGATGTGCCAAGATGTGCAAAGATGTGCAAAGATGCTGAGGACAAAGCCAGCCAATATCCTTTTTCATCTGCCTCGTCTTTTGGAACCTGGGAACGACACATAGAAGTCATCTTTCAGCTGTCAAAGTGATGTGGCTCCAATGACAGAGCGCCAAGGATGTGACGGGCAACCACGTCACATCTCCTTCCAACCGTTCTGGCCGGTACCCTCCGAAGGTGATCTCACTATCTTCATCTGCCTGGGTAGAGGGAGAGTCACCTCCAACACAAGATGGGATGAAGAAAGAATCAAGTCAATGTCGGAGATTGTCTGAACTGGTCCAAGCTCAAGACATCCAAACGTCTCAGGAAGAAAGCAAAGGTTGGACTGCGGATAGCTTCGTTGGCTGCCTTTAGAGGATAGCATCAAGAAAAGGGGAAAAAAAACATCTGACACACACGCACACACACACGCACACACACACAGACACACGTCACAAACGAATCTGACACTAGCACCATCAAAGTAACTCATCATAATTGGGGACCAGACGACCAAACGGTTGACAAAGTTGAAAGAAGGTCCGGCCTTTCAGGAATATGACATCAATTCTTGTTTTCAAGCCGAGCGCCTTGCAGCTGAAAATATGTGGCACACCGGAGAATACTTTCCGGTACATCAAATAGGTACATCAAATAGGTTTCAGCATGACTCAACCTGAAAGAAATGACAAATGACAATGACAAATGCTCCAAAAATGCTCCAAAAGTCTGCCAAAAGTTGCTGAGAAACCTGCGGATAAACCAGCCAATCCAAGGCCAAAGATCCCGTCGAATGGCAGTTCCGTGAAGGGAAAGCGAGACTCCTGCAGCAAACGACCCAGAAGGGATGCCATGGGATGCCATGGGCAGACCATCCAAGTGACTCCTGCGTGACGCCCAGGAAGTCCACTTTCAAGCCTTGGTTCTGCTGAAATACTTTGTAAATACTTTGTAAATACTTTGTAAATACTGATGCCAAGACGATTTGCATGCTGCTGACAGTGTTGCTGATGGTTTGTGGCACAAGATTGAAAGAAAGGGAAGGAATCTTCTTACAATTCCTACATCTCTCTTCAGAAAAGCTCATCTTCAGGCCATGGCAGGCAGAATTCATGACTGCAGCGGGCCCAGAACCTAGATATGTATGAATTTACTTATCCGGCCCAGTGAGCCCTGGAATCTTTGGCTGATGTGAATGCCATTGAATTCCTGCCTTGTCGCAGGCAAAGCATATCCTGGATATACTCGCCCGTAAGCTTGCCAGTACCTCAAACGCCAAAAGTGAAGTTGAGGGATCGTGGTCGGAAACTCGGGGGCTTGCAGCCTGCTACTTGTAGATTCCCCAAGAAACAATGGAGAACGGTGCAAACAAAGAAAGGGATCGTGATTGTTTTTGCTTCTTCAAGGTTCGCATAAGATGCATAAGCACTGGGGTGACATAATACTCGAGTCCTGAGTTTCAAACCATAGGTGATAGTTGTTGTATCTCTGTCCTGGCTGACCCGCTGACCCGCTTCCATCCCACTTCCGCGCCTCATTTTGCCCTGCATCTCCTGTCCTGTCCAGGCCGCAGCGGTGTACCATCCTCAAGGGCCAGCTGCACAGAGGATCCTGGGCACAAACCCATGATGCTGTCCTTTTTGACTTGCGACACCCTCAGGGGGCCAACTGATTGATCTTGGAAAATCATCCAAAAATATCTCCAAGATTTTGAAATGAACATTTGCTAAGTCCACCTGCACCCTGTTCGGTTTGGCTTTTCAGACTGACGCGCATCACCACACTAAGGTAACCATTGGTGAGAACTTTGAGGCGACAATTTGCTATAATGCAGCTGTGGCGGGCATGACCTCGCCCCCAAAAATATACCAACTGATTCCAACAGAATTCTCCAATTTGTCAATTGATCGCCTCTGCTCAGCCCACTTTGAAGCTAAGCGCAGTCTACAGCTTCAAGGCCCATAATGTCCAGCTGGCGTTTCGATGGGATTTGAAGCTGAGGCCCTACCTTTGGAAGATATGGGAACTCTTCAGGGCACCTACATGGTTACTGGGCTACTCACATTACCAGTCATCGCGGTCTGGCTTGGCCTGACTCCTTAGAAACGGTGCCAAGGAAAGCTCAACGTAGCTTTAAAAAAAAATAGAAATAAAAAACAGGCATAAAGTGGAAAATATAAATAAAAAACAGCATAAAGTGGATTAAAGTGGGCATCGGGTTGACGTTTTGAGGGGTTGGCTCTGGCTCAAGCCGATTTCAGATCACACAAACCTTCTCCACGCTATCCTCCCAATCCCTTGCCAATGCATCAAGCTGCTGCTCGGCTTCTTTCCTGCGTCGCTCATAGAGCTTGCGCTTTTCAATAAATGGATCTCCAAAAGGCCAGTACCTCAGAGTAGCTAGCAGACCAGTACTGTAGAGTCAAATATGCCCTCCCATGTGCGCGCATATCTTACACACCATTGCGCACTTCAAATCGATATAACTGATATAACATATTACGTTATATACTCTAACACACAGTGGGTAATGATGAATATCTGTGATTGTGTGTGCACGGTTGTTATTGTCGTCATGTCTCCCCCTCCGAGCGCCGGCAACAAAGTCCTCATGGTAGTACTTATGGTGTACCCTCTGGTAATTTAACATAGCTATTGAAAATCACCATTTATAGTGGATTTTCCCATTGAAAATTGTGATTTTCTATAGTTATGTTAGTTTACTTATGGTGTACTAATTGTGTTGTCATGTCTGATTCCTCCTGCCATGGTGCAGATGAAATCTCAAGAGCTTTACGGAATGACATCGGTCTCGCACAATTGAATGATCAGAGGCAAATTGACAACCCATTTCTAAGGTCCCGGCTTGAAACGCTCCGGGAAGTATTTCCTTAGAGCAAGATTCTTAGAGTCACAAACCCTGCAAAGATGCGCAGCTGTCACAATTCATCAGTGCAGAAATATGTCTTTATCCCGATCTCATCATCTGCATGCTTTCCAACGACCAGCGCACATACCAGTACAAAAGTATGATCCCAACTTTGCAACTTTGAAAGTAAACCCTTTATAAATTATACAAATATAGGTAGCTTCACCAAACCAAACGACAAATCTCATAGAGGGGGTCAAGTTCATCAACCATATACGAGAACGATACGAGAACGCATGCTTGGTTGGATATCATGCTCATGCAATTGAGCAGAATCTTGGTGGAATGATGGCCTGGCCTGGGAAGGACGTTTTGATGCAGTACATGACATTTCTTATATTTCTTTCTGACCGGTTGTCCCCTCCTGGATGATTATGAAACAATATGAAACCACTGATAGTTATCTCATAGAAACATATAGAAACATGCCCACTGAGGGACTCCTGCAGTCAGGCATCCTTTCGACTTCTTCCCTGAGGGACTTCTCCTCCCGGTCTGAGTCGTCACTGTCCTCCTGCTTCTTGTTGAGGTCAGCTCCATCATTGTAGGCATGCCGTTTGGCCGGATCCGACAAAGTCTCATATGCCATAGCTATTCGTTGAAAGTCACGGGTGGAGCCTCCTTGTTTGTCCGGGTGGTACTTCAGACTCATCAAGCGATATGCTCGCTTCAACTGTTGGTCGGTTGCATCTGATGACACGCCAAGAATGGAGTACAAGTCTGACCCTGCAAGCTCTGGGGCACCTGCACCTTCACTTTGTGCAGACTGCTTCCGGTCATCTCCACGCATGCCTTTTTTCCAGCTTGGCTTGTAGCGATCATCCTTCTCCACTCGCTTTGCTTGGGCATGAGCTCGAACCAGCCAATCACACAGGTTCGGCCATTTGCGGTCCACCCTCAGCAAGGTCTCTAGTGTCTGGATGGCCTCTTTTGGCCTACCAGCCTCCAATAGGCACGCGGCACGTCTGAAGAGGGCCCTGGCATACTTTGGGAAGAGGGCTAGGGCTGAGTCACAATCATCAATAGCTTGACGGAAGTCTCTAGCACGGCGGTGGCAAGCAGCCCGAGCTGCATGGAGAGTGGCCCGTCCCCACTTGTCATCAGCTGGGCAACTGGTGAGTGCATCTCCGTAGCGTAAGGCAGCACAAGGGAAGTCGCCGTAAGCATAGGCATCTTCAGCAGCCAGTTTGCATTTGTCAACGGTAGCAAAAGACTGCAAGCGAATCGATGCACCTTGATGTCCCCATGTGTGATCTGGGCCTGTTACTCCGTCCAATGCTGCTGACAGGTATTTCAAGCCCTGCTCCCGGCGTCCAACCCGCAACAGGCAACGACCTGCATAGAGAAGGCTAGCAGCACTCTGTGGATGGCGCCGGACACATGCCTCAGCCTCCAACACAGCCTGAGAGTCCTGGTGGCATCGCAGCAGGGCCCGGACCAAGGTTAGACGAAGGCGCAGAGCATCTGGACCCTCACTGGGAAGCTTTGACAGACTAGACGATGGCAAGGGCCACTCAAGACCAACTTCACGGGCTTGGCGCCGATGTTCATCATTGAGAAGCTGCCTCAAGGCAGACAAACCTGACTCAGCAATCTTCATAGACTGTTGATTCGTAGCACTCAAAGCAGCCTCTGCAGCTCTTCTCCCCAACAATCCGTGCTCCACAAAGGCATGGGGAGGAAATGGTTGGCTGGCCTGGATGGTTGGTTCTTTTGGTTGAGCAGAGATGGCCCTGGCAAGTCGATCAAATGCCTGTTGCGATTCCAGCAACGCATCGGGGGCCTCTGGCAAATCTCTCTGTGCTGATCGCAAGGCAGCAACCAGGACTTCCTTGGCATCCACTTGTGGGGCCACCTCGGGTCCTTTACCAAGGCCATCACAGCCACTGAGGCGCAAGGATGCAGCCGTTAGACCTAACACCCTGGCGCTGTACTCGATCTCTGTCTCATCTTCTCCTCGTAAAGGTCGCAGGTTCGGCAGTTTCACTGCAAGTTTGCTGCGACAAGAGGACATTTGCACAACACAACGGCCATCATCACCCTGGCCCGGCAACTTCAGGATGGTGCACTCTTGACCATTCTTGCTCGAGTCAAACAAGCCTTGCAAAACGCAAGCCGCGCCAACTGCCAGCATATCTTTTTTTTTCTGATTGTCACTTTCTGTCCGTTCCTCTTGGTCTTCGAAGGTCTTGATGTCCACTGGTACTTCGCCTTCCTTGTCCTCATCCAGCAGCCCCCCAAATAAGCTGCCAAGACAAGTGGTAAGTGTCAACGAACCCACCAAAACAATCGAAAACCATACATAACCAGATCTGTTCCCCCCCCAATGATGCCAATTTTGATGCCCAGTGACCTCAGGTTTCTCGAAATCGGGCGCCTGTAGACGAGGTTCAAAAGGCCGATCAAACTTGTCTGCCAGTGGTTCCTCCTGTGGAACAGTGGCACTGCCCATATCTGCATCACGGACCGGCTCCAGCAGGGCCTTGCCACGGTCCTCCACACAGACCCATTGCTCATCAGCATCGCAGCCATCACGACCATCATGGCTTTGATCTTTGGCAAGGCGGAGCCACAAACCCTCACGCTCCACGCCACAAACATATTGGCCAAAGTCAAGCTGTCCACAAGACTTGGCAAAAGGTCTCGGAGCGGCTCGTAGGGCTGCACCTGACCAAAGAGCGTGACAAGCCTTGCTGCACATAAAATATCATCACATGTCTTGCAATTGTTCTTGAACTATCCAAATATCTGAGCGAACATGTCACTATAACTGCCCATCCATCTGAAAAACAGAGGCCTCCTGGTGCCACTACACGATAGACCCAGCAACGCGGCTGTTGACAGCAGAATTCCAGGCTGTGGGGTCCTGGTTTTGGCAAGTGCGCGCCAGCCCTCGCTGCTGCTACGGTGCGTTCATAGCGGCGGTAGCTGTAGCGCAAGTCGCGGATGACGCTGTAGTCCAACACTGCGATGACCTGACCAAGTCCGAATGAGGCCCGAATGGGTCCTTGAGAAGGGTACTAAACTATAATTGGCTATGACTATTATGATTATAACAATAGGAACATGTATATATATATATATATATCATATATATATATATATTTATAACTATATTTATTTACATATTATAAATACATACAAATTATAATTATAATTGTAATTATTACAATAATAATTACAATAATTGCAATTATAATTCATTATTTATAATTAATTATATAGAAGATAGGTTCATAACAATGAACCATTACATAACATATACTCATTGGAGAATGTTCGTGCAAGAAAATAACGACTGCCTGCCACGGGAGCTCATCTTCATCATCTTTCACTGGTTCCATTATAGCATTCATCTCAGGGTTGGGCTCGTCCGAGATCTTCGGATTGTCATCATCCTCATTCTCATCAGCCGTCTCAAAGTCTGCATCATCCTACAATTGTCTTCACGAAACACCGTGCCACCGACTGGAAAATGCTACTGGAACAAGTTCAGCCAAGAATTTCAGCAACCAACACACATGAAACCATGCAAGGAGACGCATGGTTACGCGAGAATCATATAGGATTCAAGGTTAGGGGTTTGCGCTCTGGCTGCAAAGGCACCTGCACTCAAACATCTCAAACAACAAAACATGGTAAACCAACAACCCTGCTGCAACCCTGTTCCTCCAAGCACTCATGCCAGTACAATTGCGGCAAATTTTTGATTGTGCCCTCACCAGACTTTCGACTCGTGTGCTCCCTGTGCAAGTGCCACCAGCGCAGGCCGGCCCCTGGAATGATGGTGTCGCCCTTGTGTGCAAAACGTTCACGGCCCAAGGGGTCAACAAAGGTCCATTCAAACTTCTCAGTATATCCATCCGAGGAGTCAGAGGAGTCGGACAAGACACCTGTGGGAAGCCGGGATCTATCCAAGCGCCTGCGGTATTTCGTTTTTTTCGGTTCAGGTGGAGCCTTCATCAAAGCCATGATCCAACCGGTGTCATTGCGATAGGCAATCTGCGCCTTTCGACTGAGCCCCAGCCCTTCCAAGCGCACAGCTGCGTAGATTCTGTTGAGGTCATCAAGACTGGAACCCGCAATGAAGAAACCTTTCGCCGGCTCACGAACGGTGACATATCCACGAGATTTTGGTCGAGATCCTCCAGAATATGGAGCCAAGGCATCTTGCCGAGCCAGGTGCATGATGGGCCAATGGGATGCTGTCCTGGAACAAATCACCAGTGGTATTATGACGCTAACGCAGTCTGAAACATCCTTTGAGCAACAGAATCTGACCACCTGGGAAATACAAATATATAGTACCAAATATAACCAATGCAGCCAAATGCACTCACAAATGTAACATATTGTAACATTATCGTGAAATCGAAGAATGATTAATAGAATGTATACTTTGAATCGTCTTCCTAGGCTGGTGCTGGATCCTGGAGCCAGAATGAGCAAGCTGCTTTGTGTTGTCACTCTCCAAGATCCACCGGACATGCCATGATTCCAGGGTGCTTCATGTCCTATACCATCCATTCACGGCATATTTACTTCTGTGGCGATGGGTCTCAAAATGCACAAAATCTAGATCTGGAACAAACCTCTTGATGAGTGGCCCCACACTGTTTGGGTGATTCTTCATGTAGATATTGCATGATATGGCCCATGCATGGCCATGATCCATAGACGATGTGGGCTGTGCTAACACGAAGCGCTCAGGGGCAAACTTGAAGCGCCACTGGAGAAGCGGTGGTGATCCTCGCAGGCCTTGCGAATCTTGCAAATCTTGTATGCACACACAGGATTTGATTAAACACGTCATCTTGTTAGAAATCATACACCCAAAAATACTCAAAAAAAAAGTACCAATTCATACCAATTGAGTGCAGGATACGATCGTTAGCCGTTAACGACCCTTAGGAAAGTTGAATCATAAATGCGCGTTTCAACATCGTAGTGCATTGGGGAGGTTTGACGGTAGACAAACGGCCATGCATACGTGGGTTGCAAATGCTTGCAAAACCTCACCTCGTCCGCACACTTGAGAGTTGGAAGAACCTGGCACAAACTTGGTGGGCTGGCAATACAAGGGCATCTAGTGGCAAGAATGAAACCAGGAAGTTTGCCTCAAGAACTGTCAAAAGAAAACAGAAAAATAATGGAAGATCCCGACAATGACAGCCGGCGCACAATATTTCCAGAGCCAGTGTCAAAAACCACACCAAACTCCTCGAGCATCAATGCAAGCGAGACACTGGACCCTGACTCAATGTTTTCATTTTTTGAAATTTTCAACATGAGCTCGAGTGAACCCCGATAACTCCAGTACTCAATGGCGCAAGATGACAACATGACATGCACATCATGTGGCCAAACCTGTGGGGGAGTCCCCATCAACACGGAGCCGTAGTATTCGCTGACGCACAACCTAAACTGGCTGGTTTTTTGCTCAAAATTAACCTGCTGCATCAACAATTGTTTCGAGTTCAAGAGCGCCATAACCAGTGGACTTTCAGAGGGTGCGGCGGCAAACGGCTGTGCCCATCTTGCGTGGGCCGTTCATACAGCGATATGTACCTCAACCATGTCAACACTGATGTAACATGATGTAACAACACTATGAAGTCAAATCAATTAACATTGGCAGACTGTGGGATCTTTGGGGTGATCCGACATTGCCCTGTTGTTATCCACAGGGGTCACTCCTGCAATGGCACCGTCAGTGTGTCCTCACAAAATTCACTGGGCACAGCATGGCACATCAAGCACACGGGGATCATAGAGGGACCTTGAGCTGTTGTTCTGCAAGAATTGTGCGCAAAGAGAACCTCAGATCCGTAAGCCATGACGAATTCCGGATCACGCAGTGCCGCAATAGCAAAATTCGGAGGCGGAAGGCGGAAGGCACCACAGCAGTGCCGCATTACAAATGAGCGCCGGGCACCACAGCGAAAACTCGCAATGAAATCCTAGCGCAATACGAAATGATATGCAAAAGTAATTGTATTCCATATACTACGCGCATGCATTACATAACAAAACAAAACATGACATCACAATACATAACAACACGAACTGCGACACAACATAACAAAACAATCCATTAAGTTACATACCAAGACATAACATAACATAACATAACATGACATGACATAACATAACACAACAAAACACAACATAACGTGACATAACGTGACATAACAGGTGCAGTGAAGGGTGCGGTACGTTGGGTACGGTGGTAAGGTACGGTGGTAAGGTTCGGTGGTAAGGTACGGTGGGTACGGTGCATGGGTACGGTACGGTGGTAAGGTACGGTGGTAAGGTACGGTGGTAAGGTACGGTGGGCACGGTAGGCTTGGTACGGTGGGTACGGTGGGTGCACCCATCGTACCGCCTGTACCGTGCCGTACCTATGGTAGCCACCGTACCGCACCACGGTACCCACCGTACCGTACCCACCGTACCCACCGTACCGTACCCACCGTACCAAGAAACGGCACCAGCGTATCAAGACTCCACACCCACCGTACAGTACCCATAGAAAGTGTCATATCTACCTACCCGTGCTGAATGATCAGAAAACATGTTTTCATAGCTCTTGAAATTGGATAACATATAGTGTAAAAACCATGGTGCGCATTCGTTTGATCTTTTTGCCTTTGATATTTTTATGGCCGGGAACTGCTTTCCTCGGTTTTAATTTCCCACCTGGCAGGTCAAGGTCTCCGGGTCTCCAGCTTTGAACGAAGGTGCAACTCCTTCTCCTCCTCGCCCGCCGACTCCGTTGTAGTGTGGCCCTCATGTTCTTAGTTCCGGATGCTGTGGGCCACGCCGGGCCCGAACTCCATATCGCGGGCTCCGGATGCTGTGCGGCCCGAACTCCATATCGCAAGCTCCAGATGCTGCACGCCAGCTCCGGATGCAGCGGGCCAAGCTGTGCGCAGTGGAGCACGGCTGGACCCGAAGAAAATGCCAGACAGAATGCCAGAGAGAATGCTGGACAGAATGTCAGACATATGTCAGATAGGATGCCATAAAGACTGCCAGATAAAGTGTCAAAACACATGCCATATAGAATGTCAAAAAAAAATGTCAAAATAGATGCCACATGGACTGCAACATAAAATGCCAAAATAAATGCCAAAAAGGTTTTTAAAAAATATCAAAATAAATGCCAGGTAGTTTGCCAGAAAGAATGATAGAACAGAAAAGCAATTTATTTGTCCGGCTTGTGACATGCCATCGGCTATATAAAGCTTTGTTTTAATGGATTCTGTGGCCACCACCTCGCTGGCAAGTTTCATTGTTTATTTGCCCGCCTGCCACGTGAAGGTCCCTAGACTTTATCAAAGTTGTTTCCACCTCCTCCCTTCCTCCTTCTCCTCCGGCAGCCTCGGACTATGCCCTCAACTGTCCTGAGTTCAGTGGGCACTGCCAAATCTCAACCGCGAGTTCCAGATCTCAGTGGGCACTGCCGGACCTCAGCGGCGAGCGCCAGATCTTGATCGGACCTCAACTGCGGGAACCAGATCTCAGGGGCCACTGGGGGGATCTCAATTGCGAATGCAAGATGTCACATAGACTGTCAGCTAGAATGTCAGCACCATGTCGGATAGAATGCTTGATAGGATGTCAGGAGGATGTCAGAATAAATATCCGGAAGAATGCCAAAACTTCCGGAATAACAAATTGGGGAACCATTTGTGTAGGTATAAGAATTGGAAACCCTTGGTAATTTTTTTTTGGTGAGTTCAGATGTTGTGGCTGTAGTTGAGTCACGCGTGAATCACACTGCGGGAAACCTAAAGATTTAATGTTAAACGACAGCTCAGTTGGACCGGAAAAATTTTCTCGTAGACTGATAACCGCTGTATCTGCCTTTTGTTAGATTAAGGCTGCAAAACAGTGTCCGCAAATCACATGTTTAGCATCGCAAGTTTAATATCACATAAATATTGAAACAAACATCTTGACTTCAGCCACCCCAGATAATTTTGAGATATAAATTTCAAACGATATCCGATTGGCCTAAATTCCAGCTAAGCGACAAAATCTGTGGTGGTCGCCGAATTGCCGTACTGGTGAAGTTATAATAGGGCGTAGCCTCGACCTAAACAATATCAACATATTTGATTTTCAATCTTCCGGGCATGACAATTTCGCAGCTGACCATAGTGACCTAAAAACCATGCGCGATGAAAATCTATGGATGCTGGATTGCCATTCTCCAGCTATCTCCCTTTTAAATTGCTCCAGGAAAAAAAACGGTAACAACAAAATTCTATTTTTTTCGCGTGATCCCCACCATGACATAGTATTTGCTATATATTCTGGAATCATGTTCCTCAGCCAAATCTCTGCGCTGACCTGCTGGTATTTTATCATTTGTCGAGTTGTAAAAAGAAATGCCATGCCCGTGTTGATTTTGTTTCCGCCCATCCTGTTTCACCAATGCATATTTTGGAATCAAATGAAGCCGCTTCGGAACCAAACACGTTTCCAAACTCAAGAAGGCAACTTTGGGTTCACAATGTGGTGGCCATTCAGTTTCGCATCTGAAAAGCTAGTGATATAAAATTCCGTGAAAATGCCCACGTTTCTACACGAAAACGATTGCAAAACAAAAATATAATTCCCAAAGATCTGCATGGGGACTTAGGCAAAGCCGACCCCGGAATACAACCATTTTTCGCGCACAGTGTGTTTCGGCAATTCTTTCGCCGCGGTTTCAACAAAAAAAAATTATCTTCTGGGCCCTGGGTTCCATCATAACCGAAAGACATTCCTCTACCCCGAATTTTCCTGTTTCCACCAACAAGATAGCAACTATGGAAAAAGTAGTAATAATTCAAAAACACCAAAACAAAAATCCAGTTCACCAAAAATCCACTGGTACCTCCCACCCCGCCCCGCAACAAATGAAAGATATGAAAGTAAAGACTGCCACCGGCCAATGGCCAAACACCCTCCATCCGGACACCGCCACCCCAAATGAGCGGTGGTGAACCAATGGAACATGATTCCTCAAAAAAAAACGTCAAAAACGCCCGTACGACCAGAGTGTGTTTAACCACCCATGTATTGTCCATAAACCACGATTGCCAAAGTTCCGAGGGTGCGTGTAGAACCCAATTACTAAAATCTCCAAATCAAAACAAATAATGGATTGTTTGGGTTGCCGCATTCCCGGAAGTTCAATATGTGTGGCTAGACCTTGCTTTCTTTCCCGTTTCTTTCAACAAAACGACACAATGCCAGAACAACCACAGATCGAAACCGCCAAAAACAAACAACACCCAATTGTATTTCGGATGATATTTGTAAGCTCCGCTGGGCATACACCCACACGATACCTATAGGTGGGTATCAACAACTGAACCTGATCGTGGCATGAAAGCCAAGAAGGCCAAACCCATGCACAGCTGTCCTACTCAATGACGATAAGCATGCCAAATATCTATTCAAAATACGCGCCATAGTTGTCCTAAGACATAAATAATACTATTTTTGTTTACCAAAAAACCGCAACAAAGAAACAATTAAGAACCTAGGAACCCAAATCTATTTCCAGCGACCCAGATCAACTACAAAACCTTAAGTTTAAGTTTGTTATGGTTGACCAAGATTCGCTTAGAATCAATTCAAAATTGCTTCAAGACCTGGTTTAAAAGAAAATTGAAACGCATCCAAGTGCTAAAAATGAAATAAGTTTGCTTCAAAACCAATCCAGAATCAACAACTAAATTCAGCCACGTTTGCATTGTAAAAACGCAATTTTGATGTCAAGCTGACTCCGTCGTAAAATGCACACAAATTAGACTGAATCCCACAGTTGATGCGGATGACAGTTTGCATAAATGTCAGTTTAATGCGCAGAAAGGACTTTGCCATTTTTGGCGTGGTATCAAGGTTTGAACTGATATGGATGCACTTTGACAACTAATTAAATTGGATGCACATTGAGTTTGAATTGCATTAATTACGGTTTATTCCAATGTAACAACAACGGTTTGCTTTCAACATAAACAGCCGAACGGCCAGAAATCGGTCCAGCGTTTTCATCAATTTTCATGTTCATTGTGATTTTCGTTTTGTTGAAAACTTGGCATTTGCCACATGTTTATATCATGGTGGTGCCTTTTGGCACTTCATTTCCATTGGGATTTATGACAATTCTTTGTTTTATTGCAGTGGGAGTTCAAAAATGCATGTTGAACACCCTCACAAAATGTTACATTTTTTGGATGGTTTTGCGTTTCGCCACAGCGCCAGCGATTCTTTTCCATCACTTCAACTTGCGGACCGTCGTTGCAGTAATATCACGCACATCAGCATTTCGATGTACGCATCGCCATTGCCAAGCCTTGACATATGTCATGATCATGGGAGTTTGGCTAGACGGGCTACCGGGCAGCATCTTTTTACAAGCCTTTCAGCAACTATCTATTGCACAACTATGGGCAAGCACCTTTAGGCTGCCTCGCTGGACACGGCGCGCAATCTTTGTAAATTGGCCTTCGGAGCGGTTCACAAACTCATACGTGCACAGCGTAACATAAAGTGTGTTCACCCGAGTACAACAGAAGTGTGCAACGTAACATGAAGGTACACCAGAAGCGCGCAACGTAACATGAAGTGTGTTCACCGAAGTACAGCAGAAGTTTGCAACGTAACATGAAGTGTGCTCACCCAAGTACAGCAGAAGTGCGCAACGTAACATGAAATGTGTGCACCGAAGTACAACAAAAGTTCGCAACGTAACATGTAATTTGTTCACATGTGTTCACCGAAGTATAACAGCAGTGCGCAACGTAACATGAAGTGTGTTCACCGATGTACAAAGTGTGCAACGTAACATGAAGTGTGTTCACCGAAGTGCAACAGAAGTGTGCAACGTAACATGAAGTGTGTTCACCAAAGAAAATCGATGATAACGTAGACACGGGACGTTAACGCAAAAACGCTGGGCCGGTTTTCGGGCCGTAGGCAAAAACAAGTTCACGTGAAATTGACTCGCGATTTTTCAGAATAACAGTTTGGTTCGAAGGCGACCACTTGTTTTAATCGTGGCTTAATGTGAATTCATGGACGTTTCGATCAAATTGAATTGTGTATCCTGATTTTTTTTACTTAAAAATATGTTCTTGTAAAATCATGCAAAAAAAATATCGCATTTGAAATACATTTCATACAATTTTACAAAGTTGGTTGAAGCGTAACTTACAACAAACGCACATTCATCCGGATTTTAGTTGATCGCGAGCAAAACTGACTTACATATACTTACATTAAATGCAAACATAATCAAAAAGTAAATCGTATTTTGTTTAAATATATCAATTTGTCTATACACACACATATATATATGTGTGTGTGTGTAACATCTGAATAGATGTAAAATGTTTTCTCTCTCTTTTTCTTCCTTTGTCCTCTCTCTTTCTAATTCTAAATTAAATTCGGTGGCCACCGAAGACACCCCCCCGGGACCCGTGTAAACGTACCTGCATTATTCGTAGGACGCATCGTTAATTTCATTGTTTCGTATCTAATCTGCATGTTTCAGGATTCAGTTCCTGCCGGATCATATATTGATCCATTCTTGTCTCGTGTGATTTCCATGGTGGCTCCGACATGGTGCCATGGAGCCATTTGAGGCAACCCTTTTCAGGGTGAGTGTTGACCGTCTTGAATTCTGAATTCACACATTATAATTTGGTAATTCGTTTACGTAATGTGCAACAGCTGGCCTTTCTGTTCTGCACCTTTTTTGAGATGTCCTGCCGTTCCGGCTGTCCCTGGAGATCCTTTGTGAATTGCATTCTTTGCAGCGAGAAGCCGTACCGAACACAGAAACCTCTTATTCCGCAGCAATTTCACAGCGACATTTGGCAACACTACATGAAACTGGATCAGGCAGGCTCATGTCTTTCAGGTGTGGTTTTTTCCTTTTGATGGTTGTCTGGTGAGGTGAAACATGTTGTGCACCTAATTCGTTGGAATTTGAAAGCCGTTTTATGCCATTGGGGCACGACTTGACCACGGTCCCGGTGCAGGGAATAATTAATCGCACGACCTTTAGGCATTTAGGGACTGAATCCTGTTTTTAAGTAATTGTTTTGGTTTTCCTGTCGGTCATCAACTAGTCCCCCATTTGGTCCCTAATTTCCCCGCGTGCCTCTCCGTAATGTGTCGTGGGGTTTAGGTGTGCGCGCTGTTTTGTTCAGGTCCGTTTCGCTGTGTAGGTTGGTTCCGGAGGTCCGTCTGTTCCCCTCCCCCCCCTGCGCTGTTTTTGGCCGTTTGCCCTTCGTGTGTCCGCTTTTTTCTTCCTCTTGCCTTTCAGGGTTGACCCGGCTCCAGCC
>Ga0126342_10011597_pt1 | contig 15735 bp, 12 predicted proteins | sample Cyp1metagenome_FD_92528 | JGI IMG/M metagenome (GOLD analysis project Ga0126342, IMG submission 92528) | Coral microbial communities from Lord Howe Island, Old Settlement Bay, Australia - Cyphastrea 1 metagenome | ecosystem: Host-associated > Invertebrates > Cnidaria > Coral ...
ATAGCAGTAGTAAGTAGCAGTAGTAAGTAGCAGTAGTAAGTAGCAGTAGTAAGTAGCAGTAGTAAGTAGCAGTAGTAAGTAGCAGTAGTAAGTAGCAGTAGTAAGTAGCAGTAGTAAGTAGCAATAGTAAGTAGCAGTAGTAAGTAGCAGTAGTAAGTAGCAGTAGTAGCAGTAGCAGTAGCAGTATTACATAGTATTACTATGATTCTTAGAATACATTTATTATTGTTTTTATTGTGCATACATTTCGATTATGATTTCTATCATTATGCCATTGTTTTGCTGTGGGACGTAAGGAGCAACACAACGGGGGATGGAGTGAATGTGAACACACACAGGGGATATCTGAGGGGTCACCAACCAAGCATCTCTGACAGGTGATTTTGATGCGTAGGTGCACCAAACACCTGGGGTTCAACAACTAAGACCCAACAGAGAGGATTGGACCCAGCTTCTAAGGAGACTTGTCTATATTGACAGCCTTCTGATTCTAATTGGATCTCCTCCCCATTCTTTTTTGTTTCACTTCCCTTTAAGCTTGGTCCCGTTGCTGACAAAACCATCCAAGTTTGGAGGGTGTCCCTTGTTGTTTTTCAAAGCACCATTTGTGTTGGTGAAATATGACCAGATGACTATGTGACAATGTTTTACTCCATGTCCACGGTTGTTCAGCACTTAACAGCTGTGATGATCAACTACCCCATGATGCTGACCACTTGTTTGGATCTGAGATTGAAGAATCCTAGATCTTTGAGCAAAACCAAACATGAGCAGGCATAGAAAAACATCCTAGGTTGGGGTTGAACAGGACCCAAAACTGTGACTAGCCAACCACTTCTAAATTGCCTTGCAATACCTTATTTGGTCAATAGTTTCAAACTTATTTTATGCTACCATATCTAGAATGATGCCTCGAAATAGCTATACAGATCTGTTTCAAGGGGGTTGTAAACCACCTAGGGTTCATAGCCCAGTCACCAACTATTTACATAATCCCTTCTCCCCCAAAAAAAACCGTGAGAAGAGACCATGGGTTTGTTACTTCCTTTTTCCCCATATACCCTCTGGAAATTTACCATAGTTCTAAAATAAACCACCATTCTTAATGGGTAAATCATTTCATAAACCATAAAAACAACAATTTTCCGTGGAAACTCACCTTTTCTCATGGCTAGATCCTCTTTTTTATGGCTCATTGTCCTCTTTTTCTCACTTCGCAACGAAGGCTGCGATGTGATCCTCGTGAACGCCGATGGTCGGGTGGTCGAATCTGGAAACCATGCCCAGCTCATGGCACTGAAAGGCGCGGGGACCCGGGGGACCTGGGGGACCTGGAGGACCTGGGGGACCTGGGGGACCTGGGGGACCTGGCACCAAGAAATCCCAGCATTTTGATGGCTTGAATTCATCCCCGGCATTGGGGAAACTGCCATAGGTTTGAAACATGATCTAAGCCAAACAGAAAGGAAAAACAACAAAAGACATTCAGATTCATCAAAAAACTTTCCAGATGTAATGATGTATGAGTCAAAGTGGATCGAAATAGGGTCGCATCAATCGCCACATCTCATGGCCGTCACGTGGCCCCCATGGAACCCGGGTCTGTACTGAGAGATATGGGGCTGGGTTTTTATTGGTGTGAAGGGTGGCATCATGTATCATCAGATTTCTAATGATGTGAACATACAGTGGTATCATATCGACTTCATATCCTGGCTGATATAACTGATATAACTGATATAACTTATTAACTTGCCCTTTCTTGATATATTCATACATTGACACGATACATGCATAATATACAATATATATATATACGTATATATACTAATTACTCCTATCCACAGCAAAAAGTTGCTGTTACTGTGTCAGATCGCCGCGGGGATCCACATCGGCAGGTGTGTACTACAAGCTGCAGACGCAGTCCCAAAAGTGAGCGAGCGACCCGAGCGACTGCTCGAGGGACGTTCAGCTGACGCTGGACCTGTCCCCTTTTTTGGCTGGAACTGGGTGGAACCGTTCCAGGCTCTCCCGAGGACCTCCTGGAGACCTGCTGGAGACCTCTTGGAGGTGTCCCAGAGCTGAGAGAGCTGCTGAAGATGGGGTAAACGAGCTCTAGATGCACCTCAGTTTGCATCTCACCCATTTTTTCTATGTTTTTTGTCATATTTCCAAGTTGATTTTCAAGTATTTTCAAATACAAGTCCGACATGATTAGCACATGCAAACTTTGAGAACCTCTCTCTTTTCTCTGGCCCTCCATGCCAACTTGATCTGTCGATTCATTGCGGGTTGTGGTGAGTGTAGACAGTTCGAGTCCTCAGCGACCGCCATCGCATCTGAGTGGGTTCGGCCGGTCTTCGGATTGTCGAGCGGTCACTTAACTCAGGGCGAGGCGAGACGTGCCGTATAGATTTTCTCTGATTGGTGGCTCAACATTCACATTCTGAATATATACAGTATATTATACACATACATATATATATATATACACATAGATAAGCTAATTAGATAGGAATGCTGATCCCATAATTGACGTTTTAAGCCACCAATCCGTCCATCTCCAGCGCGACTTTCCTTGGAGAAGCGGTTCCCCTGGGTGCAGTTGAGAACGGCGCGCCGTCTGAGACACCAAGGTGGTGTTTTCTCAGGGCGATTCACCGATGAAAGTGGTGATTTCACCAATGAAAGTTGTGATTTAACCAATGAAAGTGGTGATTTCACCAATCAAAGTGGTAATTGAAACAAGAAGAAATCAGTTTTTTTTTGCAAACATGGTGGTAGGATTTCAATGTCATGGGATATCATGGGATGTCGAGCGGGATATGAATCAATTAATATCTCACACATGTTTGAATTTCAGGGTAAAGTATGGCAAACATGACCAAAAAGGGCAATCCCGCATTATAGTTCAGTTCTAGTTCACTGAAAAATCTGAAAACATTCTGAAAACGTCCTTCGATTCAATAGATGGCTACACCCAGTTCAAGGATAAAATCACTTGGGGGGGAACTTAGACAGTGAACTAGATCATACTAGATCTGAACAATGAGTGAATATTGCCATGAAGATCATATCCCCTTACCATGAAGATCAGTGAACTGTTGCCGTTGGAAAGAACCTATGGTGGATCTGCCTGGAAGCCCAAAAATCGTTGCCATGTTCACGTAAACCCATGAATCCATGATTCAAATGCGGGATTTGACTTATGTACATATTATATGTACATATTATATATGTAATTATATATATAATCATATTATATGATTGGTGGTTTTTATTTTCCTTTTTTAGATCATCATGTCGAACTGTTCGTAAAACAACGAACGTTTTGTTACCCTCTGGTTATTTAACAGTTCGCCATGGAAAATGGCCCATTTATAGATGGTTTACCTGGGTTTACCTATTAAAACTGGTGATTTTCCATGGCACTGCGCTGTCTGGAATGTTGTGGGTCGACTTTCTGCTGGATGGGAGTTCTTCATGAATTCCTGGGAGGCAGTACTCGTATTATAAGATATAATAGCCTCTGGTAAATTCACATAGACCCTGCCATGAATTTCGGGCTTGGAAGATGAGTTTCCATGAAAAACTCGTGATGTTCAGGGTCTATGTTAATTTACCAGGTGGTCATATATATATATATATATTAATGATGTGGGTAAACAATCCCCCAAATCCTCATAAATAGGTGGTGTAAACCATTCCCAGTCATGGGTGGTTTATGACATTGTTTTACCCACATTATAAGTATATTTTTTTCCCTTTTACGACCACTGAGGCTCAAATGTACTCAACTGCTGCTCCATGCTGTTGTTTTCATGCGGCCCTCGACCAAGTTGAGTTGGCACCTCAGCCCCGATCCGGGGCACGGAGGCACAGACGTGCCGTCAGCGTCAGCGCTGTACCAATCTGAGAACCCACTGATGTCACGTTCGCGGCTGTTCTAGAAGCTAGGGGAATCTTAGACAGTGAACTCAGTGAACTAGATCTGAAGAATCCGTGAATATTGCCATGAAGATCATGTCCCTAGAAGCTATGAAGACTTATGAAGATTTCAGTCGTCGCCTGTAGCGTGTGACTTGTGGGAACCCACTGATGTCGCTGAACACCACCCGTGGTTCGTCCACAGTGGTTTCTGTAGGTTTCTGGGCCTTCCTTCGGTTTGTCGAAGGACAAGCCAATATATAACCCAATGAGCCGTCTCGCGACAGGGGTCCCCAAACTGTTGGACAAACTGCTGTTGAGAGGTTTTGCTCATTTTTTGCCAACAAAAAGCGTCACAGCAACAAAAATCGCAGTGCTTGGAGTGGGATGATCGGGCCCTGGGCTCATCCCCACAACCGATTGTAGAGCTTCAGCTATAGCTTTGATTCATGCTTTTGACCAACACCGGTATGGGTCAACATATAGCTATATCATGCTATATCCACATCCCACACATAAAGATAATAGTGACATATATAATCATATGTATACATATGTGACATATAGTATCATATAGTGAGTGACTATCTGAGCAACTGGGTGATAATTTACTGTCCCCCAAGTACCAAGACGACGCCATCCAACTTTTGTTTAATGGGGGTGATAAGGAACCCTCAAGTTGGATCAAACCATTCTCAGGATCAAACTTTTAAATTCAAATATTAGATATTACAATCATTATCCCATTATTATATACACCATGATCATCCCATTATTCTCCCAAATTACATCATTCTTATCCCTTTATATCAGAAATATTGAGAAATCCTATGGGTTTCTGATTCCTTTGTTACACCATGACTATCCTAGTATTATCTTAATACTACTGTGGATGGAAGAAATCCTGCACCACCTTGGATGATTGAAACATATTGAAAGCCTGTAAATAAAGGGATCAATCACCTATCAGACCTATCAGCTGCTGGTGCAGGATTTCGCAATCATCCACAGTATCCAGGGGTTGGTAACTGTCCCATTTTGGGAATATTGGACATCACCTTACAGTAGCCATTATAGACCATATATCTAATGGTTGGGTGATGTTCAATGGGGACATTTAATGACCCATGGTATCAGTTGGTTCTCAGGACACATTTCCTCAGGTAACCTGAGACCTCCGCAGGTGGCTCTTCGACACATCGACAACTTGGCGCGGGAGTTGCGTAGCGAGGCGTGCGCAGACCTGAAAAAAGACACGGCGATCGCCGGGTAGAACGTCACCAAAATTTTATCAAAGAGATAGGAATGTGATGAATATCACTAATTAGTGATACTAGTGTATTTTTTTTTAAAATGGATTTTACGACATTATATCAGATTATATCTTGGTGGGGCTTGCAAGAACTTATAGATATAAAATGATATAAATGGGGTTCCGCCCAGGATTTTCCAGAATTTAAAGGACTTACAGAATGAAGCATGGTTATTATAAGCAGTGATGGATGAGGGGAGTTACAACCCAATTCTAAATGGTGTAACCCAGGGGTTTATGAATCTGGGCTCAAACATTGAACATTGCATATTTCCACCACCGAGCATGAGGTTTTAGTGATTTGTTCTGCCTTGGGTGTGGCCAGGGAGGGTTTGATTATCATGGAGGAGATCACCCAGTGGTTCATCATCATTTTCCTCAAGAAACATGGTCACAACTGTTTTTTTCTTCCATGGGTACTCAGAATATCAGACAGCCAGACAGCCATGTAGTGACCAGGGCGTTGTCAGAGATGGTGATCTGGAGCAGATCTGGAGCACCTTTTTTCTGTTTTTTTCCTAAACCCCTCTGGATGTGTGTCTAAAGATGAGGTTTTTATAGCATCAGTTCACCCCAAATGGCAATGGCCAGGGCCTAAAACCAGGAGATTTTGGCGACGTCCTGGCTGTCCTCCCCGGTGCAGTCTCTTGTGGAATGTTTGTTACAGTTTGTTGATTAAATCCCATTAAATCTCAATCTTTGTTCTTAAGATGTTGGTTAGTTCACTCACTTCATGATCTAAATCTCTAAAACATTCTAAAGCAATCCTACGAACTGGGGAGCCCCATGTTAGCAACTAAGAGTTTCCCAAGCCCATGATAGTAGTCCTAATCTCATTATATAGTCCTCAATGGGTCTTAACATGTTGGTCTGTTAACTCATTGGTTGATGATTGGCTAGTTAACTCATTGCTTAGTCAACAGGTTGCTTCACGAAAAATATCCCAAAACAACTCATTAAATTCACATGTTGAGTATTGTTGAGTGGTTTTTTCAGCACCAGAGATCCGTTTGGTCGATGGGTTCGTCAACTTAAGCAATCTAGATTAGATTTAATCTAGATTCAATCTAGTGCTTGGTTTTTCCATTAAGAATCCATGAAAAAAAGTCATATTTTGCTTGGTCAACTGCAGGTCCTTGCGCAGACCTCTGCGGCCGCGGCGCAAACGGCGCAGTTGGAGGAGACTTTGGGATAAAATGGGCGGTACTTCATGGTGATCTCATGGTGATTCAATGGGTGACTGTACCCTCTGGTAAACTAACATAGCTATTGAAAATGGCCATTTATAGTGGATTTTCCCATGAAAAATGGTGATTTTCCATAGCTATGTTAGTTTACCAGAGGGTAATTTTTGGTGATTTATAATGGGATTTTAATGGGACTTCATGGGGATTCAATGGAGTCTAATGGGACTGCGGAATGCGGATTGAATGGACTTTACTGGTGATTTAACGGTGTTGAATGGTGATTTAATGGTGTTTCATTGGATTTTAATGGGGATATAATCGGGAATTAATGGAATTTAATGGTGATTTAATGTGAAAACCAACCATTTAATATGGGAATATGTAATTTTCCAATGGAAAAACCATGTGTTTAATGGGATTTTAGTAGTGGTCTGATAGGGAAACCAACCATCCAATCTAGTAAAAACCAGGGTGTCCCAGCAAATTTCCTTTGACATATCCATTGACTCAGCTATTTGCATGATCCCAAGCTTTTCTTGTCCGCCATGTTTTTGGTGTCACGTAAACTGCAGCGCAACGGTCTACCTTTGGTTTGGTCGGGTGGTTGGGTGGGGGCATGCTAATCATGTTCATGTGTAAGAGTACGCATACAGACTTGACTGTCATGTTAGCTTTTCATACCTCTTCACTGTGTTCGCACGCTTCTCTCATCATACATTTTATGTTATTGGGGGGTGGTTGAGGGGCCAATCAGGTTTGCCACCAGTAAGATCCTTGGCAGTTGTGCAAAAAAGGAACAAAAAACCAGATGGATGCCTGGACTGGAAGGCGAGAATTCCTCCCACACAAGCGCAACTCTTTTGCTTCCGTGACCCATTCACGGTCTCAATGGACAAGTTGTGTTGGCTCAGTGAAACGGGTTTTCATCAAATCTCCGGAACACTTTTGTTTTGGACAGTACAGCCGGATGTGGATGAAAAAATACCCTCTGGTAAACTAACAGTTTGCTATTGAAAATGGCCATTTATAGTTGATTTACCCATTAAAAATGGTGATTTTCTATAGTTATGTTAGTTTACCAGGGTCTCAGAGGGTATCATTCCAGACAGCCTGAAGAATCGAGGTCCACTTCAATCTGATCCATGATCAACCCGCGGCTCTTGGAATATCTGAAAAATATTGGTAAAGCAATAGGATCCACCATCCCCTATTTTTTACTGTACCTAATTTTTATGGATGGGATTGGAACCATCAAAATATGGGTGGTTTATGACATTGCTTTACGAACATGCACAATTTGGAGGTTTCCTAAGATAGGCCTTAGGGTTACCCCAGAAAATCATCCATTGTCATAGGATTTTCCCTCGCTGCCTGGGCAGTAGGAGTTTTCGAAGGCTGCGATGTTCTCCCCTCAGCGAAGGATTGAAGACCAATAATCAATACCATCTGGTAATTTTTCAATTAACATATGGAAAATCACAATGTTTATAGATTTACGATGATTTACGTAAATCATCGAACAAAATCGGCCATTTTCGAAGGGTTAGCCTATTTGTGTGCCTTCGCCGTGGCTCAGTCGCAGGGCAACTTCAATGGAGATCTGAAGCGCATGGGTGGCATTTTGGCCGACTGTGTCTCTCAAGTGAAGGGCATTCAGGCCGGGTGTCCCATGGTGTGCCGGGGTCTACTGGATGGGTACTTGGTGGCTCATCCCACTTAGTAAGTGGGTTATAACATGTTATAACCCCAGTTGTAAGTGGATTAACCCTACTTATCCCATTTATAAGTGGGCTTATAACCCACTTACTAAGTGGGATGAGCCACCAAGTAGATTTAGTACATCTCGAGGGGGAGATGAGTCGAGCTTGGCGTCTCTGATGGCTTGAGACCACTGACTTGTTGCTTCTGATCCGTTTACGAACTCGGTAAATTAGCACACACACATTATATATATATACATATATATATATATATACACATAATAATCATATATATATATATATATTAATATATATATAGAGTTATAATATATATATATAGATAGATAGATGGCCGATTCATAGATAATTTGTCCGGAAAAAAAAACAATGATGATTTTCCATGGCTATATCTACCAGAGGGTACCATCTAGTGTTCATGAACTGCGAAGGCTGTTTCCAACGGAAGATCCACGACGGGTGACATCCCCGGCCATCCACTACTTCGTCATCATTTTCCTTCTGAAAACTGCACTTTGCTGATATTTCTTGTAGCAAAAACACCATGTTTTGGACACTCCCCGGCCATCCAATCTGATTTGTTTGGATCACACTTTTTGTTGCTGAGATACAGTATACGCTTGTTGATGAAATCCCAAGTTTTCGACCGGTGGAGATTTTTCGGTTTCGACCGTCTACTGGTGGTCCAATCCATCCTTTGACACGAGTGCACACCTTCACATTTGATGTAAGGTGTGTACACGTATTTTTGATGTACTTTTTAGGTTAAAACCAAAAGCATTTTTATTGCTTGAACCAGAGCAACTTCCATTCATCATATTCATCATATATTCATCATATACCCTCTGGTAAACTAACATAATTATAGAAAATCACCATTTTAAATGGGAAAATCCACTATAAATGGCCATGTTCAATAACTATGTTAAATTACCAGAGGGTAATTCTTAATCTCAGTCATTGGTGAAATTCTGATGTTTGATTCTTCAATTGGCTCCCAACCATGCTGCTGGCACTGCCTGGCACTGCTGCTCCATGTTTTTTCCTGGATCCCAACCGAGTGTGAATGATGGATAATGACTATAACAGTTAGTATAACTATAAGTAGTTATTATATATTTTTTATGATCTTTATAATTTTAATATGAGTATAAGTATTTATAGATACATATCACTGTCATTTCATACTGACTGTTGAATTACCGCCATTCTCTTGGATGTATATATATATATAATATCCTGGAGTAGAAAAATCATGGCGATTAAAACAAATCACCGAAGTGGAACTATGTTTGAACATTCCATATTCTACCTATTTCATGATGATGTGGGAAACCCAATACTGGTCAGCATCCCCAATTTTGGTTTATGAAATTGGGTATACTAGCCCTAGAAATAGGATTTATTTGGGGGTTACTATATGTTACTAATCCATACTAATACTACATATATATCCATATAGTCCAAATACGTAAGCAACTATGTATGTTACTATCCAGATAGTACACCTTATTCATCAACCTTAAAACTGTTACATATAACCATATTTATCCACCTGACTACATGGGTTTATCTGAAAATGGTGTACCCCCTGAAAACCATTGGTTAATCAGGACTATTAAATGTTAATTTTTATGGGTGTACCTTTTTTTTTGCTCGGCCTTTTAGGTCTAGCCTGTGGATATATATGTATATGTATACATATATCTCTACATATATGTATATGTATATATATATGTATATATATATGTCTACATATATGTAATGTATATATATATATATTTATATACACATATATGTAGATATATATACATATATACCATCTCTTCTCCAGGTGGAGCTCTCCAAACTGACCCTGTCAAAATTTGAGTCGCGCCTCTCTTCCGTGGAACTGGGCCTGGTGCGCCGCACGTGGTGAGGGAGCGGAGAACGGGGGGCCCCTCCAAGACTCATAACCTGGGCTAAGAACCAACAAAACCAGTAGAAAAATATGGGAAAGCATGTGATTTACTGTAACCATGGCATTTCATGGGACTTCTAATCAGAAATATGGGTATGGGTCAATACCTATAGATACATTTTTAGTGGGATGAACATCCATTTACCAGCTATTTTGGGGTTCACTAGGTACCAGGGTTTTGACACATCCCCATATCATACAATAGAAAATAGGACGTTTGATGACGTTGGATGACGGCAGGATAACCAACAAAACCGGAGATTTCACCAAGAGAACATGGACATGGAAGCAACAGGCATGTGGGTTTTAGCCAAGACAAATGGGGACTTTTGCTCAACGAGTCCCGGGGGACCAAACACAGTTTTGGACTGAAGCTTTTGGACATGATCCGCGGAAAACCGGGAGATTTTACGAGGAAAAGGGTGGCTTTCGTTTGTTTTTTTTTTGGGCTTCATGGAGTCCAGCAACCACTCAATGGGTACCCTCTGGTAAACTAACACTATGGAAAATCACCATTTTCAATGGGAAAATCCACTATAAATGGTGATTTTCAATAGCTATGTTAAATTACCAGAGGGTAAAGGTGAGCAAAGACTTTCCACAAAGTCGGACTTTCCGTCGATCTCTTCGGCGTCCATGTTGATTACGGTTGCTTTTCAGTTCAAGAACTTTGGTGGTCAACTTTATTGACATGGTTGCCTGGTGACTTGGGGTTGGTTGATTGGGTTGCCCACATTTATGGGGATATAACTGATTGATATGATATTCATCTGGTTGGTGGTTTCAAAGATGAATTTTATTTTCCATCATATATGGGATGTCATCCTTCCCATTGACAAACTCATATTTTTCAAGATGGTTATTGCACCACCAACCAGTTATTGACATGGTTTCAAATTTCAATTTGAATGGTGTATGCAAGTAGCATTTTGTTGATGGTATCAAATGCGATACTTTCAACCTTGATCCACCCTACAAAAGGGATACCGTAGTTCGTTATGTTTCGGAACCAGTTACTGGATTCCGAAGCTACCTTCGCCTGGATCTTCAGATAGATCAAAGAGGGGTAAAGTCCCACTGAAGAGTGACACCAATTGAGAATGAGAAAACAACAAGGCTATACTAGACATGTTGATAATATATATATATATATATTTGTATACTTGTAAATTATGACGACCTCATTTCGACCATAACTGGAATAGTGGTAAGTAAGGGGACATATTCCCAAATCACCCCTTTTCAGGTTAGAAAAAAATCTATAATTTGCCCATACACATAAATATAAATATAAATATAAATATATATATATATATAAATAAATATATATATATATATATATATACAAATATCCTATAATATATACATATGTATATATAGATCTTATAATAATTAGATACAGATATCATATTATATACATATGTAGATCTTATAAATTTATAATATATGTATATGTAATACATCTATACACCTTTTTTGTATGGCCGGGCTCAACCACCTTTGTTACAGACCACAGCCCGCTCGTGACCCGCAGTCGAAGTTGGGCGCCATGCAGGACCTGGCAGTCTGGCAGTTCATAAACTGTTTTATCTACAATGTTTTATGAGGATTTAACCACTAATTATCCCTGTGACAGTGATTCATCTAATTGTTTTATGAGGATTTCAGCGAAAATTACTTCTATAGATTAGATTCTGTGATTTGGGATTTCACCAGTTATCTAAGATGTATTGGGGGTTTTCAGAGTTTTGTAGCTAGTTCTTTGGGGATTTTTGAAATGTATCGTTGATTGATCAACGATGGTTGGGGATAACGATCCAGATTCTAGGGAGAGCTATACGACCTCATTTCTTGGGGGATTATGATAGCCCCAGATCGGTAAAGCTATCAAGAAGTCCAACGAGATGGGAGAGGGCTATTTTTGTTTTCCCCAGATCGGTTTGCCTGAAAGGTACCCCCAAACGCCAATGGGTTTATCATCATTTTCCCCACGAAATAGCCGCTAAACCATGGGGATCCACATCCCATTGATGCCATAGGAATGGGTTTAAGGCCAACACGGTGGATGTCAACTCGGGGGATTGTCCATGATTCGTTTTTTATAGCAGTCAAAAGACGGAAATGCTATTGAAAATTGCCATTTATAGTGAGTTTTCCCATCAAAAATGGTGATTTCCCATAGTTATGTTAAATTACCAGAGGGTATATCTATATCTATATCTTACTGTAGATGATCTGAATGTAGAATTTCACTGGAAAAATCCACACATGATGGTCTTGTTCACCTAGCAGGGCCTAGCCATGTTTGACTTTGTTGCTAAAAACTGAACTTAGCAACGTTTGATCTGTTTTTTGGTTGCTCTACATGTATTTTGTTACCAAAAAACGAAGGGTCAGAGAATCGACTGTGAGGATGAGATCAGCGAGTCTGGAATCTCAGAATCTTCCCGCGCGTTTGTCCGGAGGGTTTTATATAGACCGTCCCCGTTTGGGAGATTGGACCGTCCCAGAAAACATCTGGATTTTAGCTCTCAGGTAATCTTCAGGTAATCTTCAGGTAATCTCAGGTAATCTCAAGCATTGATTTAGCTAATGATTTAGCTAACATCGGACTTCAGCATCGCAGGAAGTCAGCCATGATTTTTTGTTGGTGACGTGATACAAAAACACCGAGCAGAGATACGCAGAGATATATGGACTGGAGGACTGGTTGTAGACTATCACAGAAATGGCTTAAAAATGACCAGAACGAGTTGACCACCCTGGGGCATGGCTTAGTGCTGAGTCCAAAATGAATCCTTCTGCAGTGCTGAAATCATCAATTTTAGTGTGGATCCCTTGAATACAGCAATTTGGGGAGTCGTGATGTTCTGACGTTCTTTTCAGCAAGCACAATAGCAGTCAACAACAATTTAGTCTTGGTGGATGAGTTGCGTGTCACTATTGGGAGTTGTCCACGGCCAGCTTCAATTACCAGAGGGTGAACGTCCGACAGCAGTGGACATCCCAAGAATGAACGCGGAATTGACTTCTTGCATGTGCATACCAGTTACCGTTCATGGGCAATAACCATATTAAACCCGGTAAAAATTGATGTACCATACCCCAAAAAATATATGGGTCATTAAGTGCAAGTTTTTTTAATTCAGAACTGGGGTTCCCCTTTATCCTATTGCTTTCCCCATGAACAAAAAAAGACATATATTACATAACATATGCAATTACAGTAATTAATACATATGGCAAACAATAATTATTGTGTATGGTTTAATATAGTAGTAACAGATTTGTAACCAACATGTATTGTGCACATGGTTTTGTGTTCAGAAAATCATGATCAATATCTAATGTTAGTTATCCTGAAAGCCATGAAACTCTGTCCTTTGCAGGTCAACGGATACCGGAAAATCGAGGTGCGGACCCTCATGTTCCCCATTGAAATAGCATGAAATAGCCATAAACTGGGGTCTCCAGCATCACAAAAACATCTTGGAGGGTTGATGGATCGGCCGTTGATGATATTTTACAATCATTAGTTAAAGCAACTGAAAACACTCAAGTATCATGTTTTTGAAGTACAGTAACCACCCACAAAAAGGCAGAACAAGTTTGCCCCTACAAAAATAGTGTGATGCATCACTAAAATCTATCTTTTTGATTGAAGCATAGTGACCATTGCCAGGTCACCGACGGAAACCTCTTCAGACCAGGTGTGGGGACCCAGATAGATCTGCCAATGACAACTACTAATTATGTATTCATAATACAGTAGCAACAAGAAGCAATAACAATGCTTTTGCGATAATATTATGGTTTTATGTTTGATAATAAATATTATCATGGTTTGTAGTTTTATGATTGTTATTATGGTTTCGTAGTAATAAACACATCACTAACCATACTGGTTGGTGGTTTGGAACATTTTCTATTTTTCCATATATCATATATTGGGAATTTCATCATCCGAACTGACTTTCACTCCATCATTTTTCAGAGGGGTAGGGCTCAACCACCAACCAGATTATTATTAACCATCACCATATAATAACCATATATTAACCACATAGTAACCATATATTAACAGTATATTAAGGGGTAGGTCAACCACCAGCCAGTCATCATCATCATCGTCATCAGATCACCCAATCTCTCGACCGAGGGCATGAAATGGCTGAACACTCTGACGAAGGCCTCTGCAGTCGTTCAGACATCACAGAAGCGGATGATTGGTGTAAGCAGGTTATGGCAACATGCGTGAATATTACATATATATATATTAATATATGTACTATACATATTAATACATATATGTATAGCTATATATATATGTACTTATACAATCTTATACATCATATATATATATATATATATATATATCACAACTTATACAACTATAACTCTATATATATACACATCACCCTGTACCATATTTATAAGTAGATATTACCCATTTGGGTGATGCAAAAAACTGGGTGATTTTTCAGATGGCTGGCGAGATTGCGCCAGGGATAAGTGATGGTGAAATGACAAAAAGTTTGGCTGAACGGCCATACATACTGGTTGGTGGTTGGTGGTTTCAAACATTTTTTATTTTTCCATAATATATGGGAATAATACTCCCATTTGACTTTCATATTTTTCAGAGGGGTAGGTATGCCACCAGTATAAAATGGCTTGTAGAAGCTCCAATCTTCTGGAGAAAGCCGTGTTTTACGGTGGAATGCCTATATCTAAGGATTATAATGTGGGGCCCCCCAGTTATAAGTTGGTTTATAAACCCCCATAACTATAGTTATAAGCACGATAAACCATAGTTATTGGAGTTATAAACCAACTTAGCTATCTTGGGGGCTCCACATTGTATAATGCCAATCTCCATGGTTTGCTGTAGATTTCCCCATAAACCAATGCTCAATCCACTGATGAAGCCCTATTTTGCGTGAGCATTCCATAGCTGATACATTCCATGGCGTCGGTTTTGACCCAAATCTCATGGGTTTGTCAGTCTACAATGAGGATATACCAAACTTGTTATTTTCAGAGGGAAAATCGATGGGAATTCCAGGATCCTAAAATGGAGGTACTGTACCATATTCCCTTACATAGGCCTTATATAGGCCTTGTTTATGGTAGGTACCTCTAATCAATCGGTTCCTGAGTCATGGCCATTGAGAATTTAGGATTTCGCTGGATTTTGGGGACCCAATTTTCAGATGCTGATGGCCATCAATTCATCCCCAAGTCACCATAGGTTTCAAGACTCAAACCGAATGACTTGGATGATATGGGGCTACCCCCTAAGGGATTGGAACATCTGCAGCGAACCGTTTTAACCCCCGGATCCAACGGAAATCCAACGGGAGTTGGGCTTGAAGATCTAAGAGCCAACGCAGCTTTACCAGAAGGACCATACAATTTACTACTCGGACATCGTCATTTTGGCTTTTGAACTTTAGTCTATATCAAATCATTCTAAATCATTCTAATGTTGTCGACTGATTAGTGTGAGGGCCCCCCCCCCTAAACAATTTTAGTCTACTCAATAACAGACCATTTTTTTGCGCCCCCCCACCTTCAACAATTTTTTTGAATTGATTTCAATTTACTTTCAATTGAAATCAATTTACTTTC
>Ga0126342_10011598_pt1 | contig 15734 bp, 16 predicted proteins | sample Cyp1metagenome_FD_92528 | JGI IMG/M metagenome (GOLD analysis project Ga0126342, IMG submission 92528) | Coral microbial communities from Lord Howe Island, Old Settlement Bay, Australia - Cyphastrea 1 metagenome | ecosystem: Host-associated > Invertebrates > Cnidaria > Coral ...
AACATCACTTCTCTACAAAGTGAGGGGGAGCAAGGTCAATTTTCTGTACATTTTGAGGTCCGAAAACGCTATTGTACAGGGGGTCAACCCACCCCTAAAGGTAGAGGAAATCTGAACCCCCATACATATGTATATAATTATATGTGTATATATATATATATATATGGGTATATATATATGAATCAGCCATCGAAACAGGTCGGGATTTACCCTGTTGTTATTTAACATAGGGAAAATGGACCATTTATAGATGATTCATGATGATTTATAGATGATTTACCTATTAAAATGACTGATTTTCCAGTTTGCAGACTGTGAGTCATTCTCAGAGGATAGGTCTTTACCAGGACCTTGCCCCCTGAACGATGCAAGTCTCGTAGTAGTAATAGTCTTGCGTTGGTCCAGCCTGGCTCCTGCGCCAGCCATCGCCCGGGGAAAGGGAAACACATGGGAAAATGAAAATCACATTTTCATGGTCAATCTTTGATAGTCCTGATAGTCCACAAAAAGTGAATCTATGTAAATCTTTCGCTGGTTATGCTTATTTTCCAAGGTTGGGGATGTTTTGGGGGAGGCTCCACTTTAGACTTAGGGGTTGCAAAACGCTGCAAAAAGAGAAAACACTACATTGAAAGTCCAAAAAATGATGTGAACCGGCGTGGCTTGCCAGGTGATGAAAGAACAAAATGACAGTAGATTTCCACTGTGCTGTATCAGTTGAAGTTTTATGAGTTTCCTCTTCATCAGTAATGATGATACTTGATGTACAGAGCTTAGCCGCTTAGCGTCACAATCATGATTGTATACGCACAAATTCCTTTTGTACAAAGACACGTTGTCACATATCTGTTGACTAAATCCTCGGTTGCCTTCTGCTGAAATCCATGTATGGGAGTTGCAGCTCATCTGAGTTGTAATCGCTCACACTCTCTTTGCAGCGAAGTTTCTAGGTGCAATGATGAGTGTCTTTGGTTGTCGTTTGCAAATGACCCCCTTTCAGTTCCAGTATGTTCCAGGTGACCACTATGAATGACCGAAAAATATGACCATATATGAACATCTTGAAACTAGTGATGTTAACATAAATGCCCCATGTTCATATTAACATATTAACATATATGCCCAATGACCCCATGCCGCCCATGCCCCACCGCCAATGGTCGTCATATGGATCAATCCATGTGGCGAAGCCGAAAAAACCCTCCTGGCCTCGAGCTCCGGTATTGCGTCTCTTCCTGGTGGAGGTGATGTTCATCAATATTTCGTATGGTCACTGGAAAACCACCATTTACCACTTTGCGAACTGGAAAATCATGGAAAATCACCATGTGTAAGAAATAAATCCTCAAAGCAAATGGGCGTCCAGTTCGCAGACTGTAAAATTACGAGGGTAATGATTTTTACATATTTTTACCACCTCTGAAGGTGATGAGGAAAAAGACGGAATAAGATTCATTTCACAAAAAGGTGTGGAAACAAATGACCACCAATCAGCTGCAGACTGGCCATTTGTTCGGTAGTCCGAATGGTTGAACCCCTATTGTTGATCTCCCCATAGACCACTACAAAGGCCGCTGTTGATTCCTGGCTAGGGCCCAGTGTCCATTGTTGCGTTGCACATGAAGCCGACTTGGAAATGCCAAGTCAAGCGCTATCTACATTTTTATATGTTGAGTTTTTTCAACAAACAGCTGTTGTCTATGGATATTCATCCCCCCAAATATATCCAAATATGCTATTTCTAGAATCCTCCCTTCAATGGATTGCTTTGAGGGAAATTTAAAAGGAAACTCTCATCTTTCATAGGAAAGTTCATGGTTTTGGGTTAAGATTTGCCCTGAAAACTTAAATCCGTTGATTCTTTCCATGCCTTTCCATCCTCATCGGCCCAAAAAAACGGGCAACGGCCCAAGCATCGTGCGCGTCATCCAGGTAGTCGTCAAAATCCCAAGGGATGGACTCCCAAGGTTCATCGTCCATGGTGAAGTCCTTCCGGCTGCAGTTCCAGTTGCAAAATGTCATAAGAAGTTCTAAGTATATCTTATGTCATGTATATGATGGCATATGATGTTATAAGTATATGTATATGGTATATGGTATATGTATATGGTATATCAATGTGCATCACCTATATAATAATACCTTTTTCAGGGTTCCTCCAGGCTTATATATTGATATCCCAACTGGTGGGGGGGCCCAGAAAACCACGGTAACCCCCGCACCCAATCTGTGGGTTGGCTACCTTGTCCAAGCTCCGTAGGGTACATCGTTCAGAAAGGTGCCAACGAACACAGTAAGCATAGATATCTACAGCTATATTACCATCTGGTTATTTAACATAGCCATGGAAAGATCCACAATTTTTAAAAGGTAAACCATCTATTTCTATGGGCCATGGCTTCCATGGCTATGTTAAATAACCAGAGGGTAATATCTACAGGTATATCACGGTATATCTGTATGCCATAAACCATGGCAATAGCATAAACCATAGTACTGCAAATTGAGGGGGCATATGATAAACTCCAACTGGGGTTGGTTCGCTACAGTACTGGGGTTGGGCTTCCCTCATTATAGCCAGAGTTACGGTATCATACTCTTGTGGACTAGCAATTTCCGGCAAACTTTGACACACATCCACATCTTCTATGGCAAATCCCAGCGTCGAAATAGTCGTCCACATCATCGTAGCGATCGTCCCAGTCATCGTACTCTTCTCTTATGAACCTCAGCTGGCCAATTTTGAATGGCCAGTGTTTGACGTCCTGCAATTTTTGTGCTCTGGTTAGCATATATCAGCATACAAACCACATCACACACATATAATCACCTGTATATATAGTTACGAGTATATATATATACATACATGTATGGACAACAAGCGGAAGATTGAGTTGTACTAATGTACCATTCCAATGTTCTCCTTTCCCGTCAGGGCACTCCCGTACAAAGTCCTGGTCGGAAGGCGAAGCATAGCCATAGAACTCGCGCTCCGCGCGGCTTCTGGGCCTTGTTTGATCTTGGCGGTACATACTCCTTTCCCCCTGCAATTATATAATCGAACAAACATAACTGGTGATTCAATGGTGATTTAGTGGAGTTGTATACATGTGTGTGTGTGTCTTCTATATTCATACATTAATCATAGGGGGGTCATCGCCCCAAATATGGTTATGGTTGAAAATAAACATCTTGGGAACCACCAACTATAAAGTCTTATATAATAAACACCTCCACCCTTCAAGTACAACGAGAACATACCAAAACTAACCTGATTTGGAATGTTGAATCTAGTCATGTAGTCAGGGAGGATATGCCAAAATGGCGGGGGAAGTACGGTCTCCTTGGCCTTGGGTGAGAACATCACCAGCGGTGACAATGATGGTGGTGTCAGACTCAAAAAAGATGAGTACACGTTTTGTAGAAAATAATAATCATCATCATCATCATCCCAAAATTGGATGGAATGGAAAACAGTCTTTGAAACCACCAGCCAGTCCCCGCTTCAACGCCTTTGTTTCCGATTTCTGGAGCTACTCCTCCCCGAGCGCGGAGGTCGCGATTGAGGGGCCACCTGGCACAGGGTCGCCTATGAAGGCGCCAAGAAACCTTGGCAAATCTTATGAATCACTGGAGATTCAAACGGGTGAGTTACCTACGATTTACTAGCAATATCCACCAGTCTATGGCCACGAAATGCCAAGAACCACAGGAGTTTGACTGGCATTCCAACCAAAAAGTCTCGCCAAAGCCATCGTGTGAAGAACCACGCCTCATTCAACACGTCCTGCACGTCTCGTTGCCTCAAACCCATGCTGCGCAATTTCTGCACCTGAGTGCGCCCCAAGGCGTCCAATATGCCAGGGGCGTATGAAACCAGCTGCAGTGTAGCAAATGTTGTCCATCCCAAAAATCCCAAAACGGAAAACAAATAGCTAAAAAAAAATAAAAACCACTTAAAAACCCCCACTTTCCAATTGTATTGGTTCTCACCGAATCCCAGTAAAACGGGACCGGAACTGCAGGAGGTGGGTCCCAACCGATTCCATCCACTGCTGAGTAGCAATATGTTCCCCATAAATATTGTCAGTTGCGTACATGAGAAAATGTACTTACACACATACACACAGATAATCACAGATATATGTCTATATACTGTAATATATATATATATATGTGTGTGTGTATGTATACACACACATATAAATATATATATATTTATATATATGTATACAATTATATACATCCGTGTGTGTGTGTCACATCATATGTAATTATCTACATGTGTATTCCATTGTGCTCCCCATTTTCAGCGAGACCATGCCACAAGCTCCCCATGCCACGGAACCAAGTCCTCCTTAGGCCACATGGACGTGCCCTGCACATCGCACATGTTCAGCACAGTTCGCAGCTCAGCCTCCGAAAACTTGTTGAGCCCCGCATCTTTAAACCTGAGCACAACTTGCTGCGTGGAGTGCCTGGAGATTCTTGCCCCATTTCTGACCTGTTTCCAGTGCCCAGAAGAATATGGGATGAAATCAGGACAAATCATGAAGGCCCACAATGATCCATAATGTGTTGATGCTTCGACAATGGGCCCGGGTAATGAATTTGATACCCATGTTTTCTATCACTTTGCACTGTTGTTACATGAGTTTGTAGCAGTTTGTAGCAGTTTGTTGTGAAAAGTCCAAGCTGCCACCCATTTTCTGTGTGCATGCGTACCTGTGCATGCATTCTAGATGGGGGAATGTATGAATACAAACACGTCATCATTGTCATTATTCCCATGTTATTTATTGTTGCTATATTAATTGTTGGCATCATCATTATTATTGTTGACTGTTATTGGTCCGAAAAAGCAATGATGGCCGCAGGTCTACATTAATTCTAGGTGCCTGCAAAGAAAGGCTTCTGCCAAAGTCCCTGTGACAATCTGGAAACTTTGATGGTTGTGCCTTTTTGTAACTGGGACTTGTAACCAACATTTCACCAGAAAAAATCGAGACCCACAGAAAATCAACCTGCAAACAGTGTACATGGACATAGATGCGTAGACATTGTTGAGACATGCTGAGACGTATTGCACTTATAACATCTTAATATCCCCGCTGGACTCGCTAGAAGTCAAGCTATGTCAAGCTATGTCGAGGCACTTGGTCTGCCGTTTCTTTTTTTTGGCGCCATCCTTGGCCTCGGAATCTCTGGATCTGCGTGTCGTGGATTTTTCGGCCCCTTTCGAGGCTTTCGAGGCTTTCGAGGCTTTCGCCTCGCCCCTTCTCCGTCGAGCTTGGGCCTTCCGTGGTGAGACCCTCCAACTGATGCTGACATTGAGAATTGTAAAATTCTATTGCTATATAATGCTGTAACTATTAAGACTATCAAGTCAGATCTGCTATGTATCATTATGTATCTATGTACTGTATGTACGTATCTGTATGTACGTATGTAATATATGTATGTCTGTCTGTCTCTATGTATGTATGTGCGTATGTATGTATGCATTCTGCACACGGTGTTGATGACATTTAGAATCCTTTCGATACAATCAGAGGATTCTGTGGTGTTTTCTTTCGAAATGAGCCGTTTTTTCCAGCCCCAAGTGTTCACCTTATGACTTGAGAATAGCACTTGGCACAGACCACATCATACAGTGATCAAATTGCTTTGATTACATGACTATAAATGCGTATGGAGTATCAAAAAGGCAGAAACTTGCTGTTCTCGCAATTGTCATACGGATCATTCCATCCGAATTTGGGTTTATGTTGGCAACATCAGCTGACTATAGCTGACTGTGGTCTCCAGTGCTTTCCTCCACCGCGCCTTCCGCGCTTGTCGCACCTCTTTCAAGGCTCCTTCGAGCAACTCGTAGGGGATCCGCAGCTTCTGAATCCACGAGGCCTTGGCGAGATTTTTTGGCACGGAACAAAGGATGCGAAAAAAATGATGAAATATATTCTAAATATATGTAGCCATATATATATATATACATATAAATAAATATATATATATATATATATTGTGTGTGAGTGTAGATATATATGTGCATATTTATTTGTATATCTCATTATATCTCCCTCTCTATCGCCTTCAGATCAGGTCTGCCGCAAGCTTACTGACAAGTATACATGTATATGTGCGTCTGGCTTTATATATATAATATTATATATATATATTCATACATATTATATTCACATATATATATATATATATATATATATTCCATATCTATATATATATTCATATATTATATATCCATATATACAGTATTCTATCTATATACACTTCAGACGCCACCAGTCAGTTCAGAAGCTCGTAGCTTTGCAAAGGTTTGAGTTTGAGTATGCACTTTCGCCCTTTCCCATGGTAACATTGGCAGTTGCACAGATCTGGCCATGCTGGCACAAAATGGGCAAGGGTGGATCAGAATATCCAGAATCCACGCACAAATGAGATTGAGTGAAAGAATGTGAAATCCCAGGGGTCTCATTGGATTTAACTGGGATTCAATTGATATGTGATGTGGGATGATGTGGCTTCGCCACTCTGAACCTGCAATCCTTGGCGCCTCGACCCTCGACCCTCACCTGACTTACACTCACGCATAAGTATGATTTAGTATGATACCCCAGGAGAAGCTGTGAAAAATCAATACTATCTTCATCTATCTTCACCATGTGGGAAACTTAAGATATTCACCAGTGCTAAACTTATTTGGATACCCCAGGAGAATCAACGGTGAAACACCCCTTTCTTTCGTCCAGGCTTCCACCTGCTGTCGATTTTGCATCTTGGGAAAAGCATCGAAGCCCAATGCCTTGGATCCATGGTGTTCCCGTTGTTTCAGCTGTTGGATCAAGGGATGGTGCACGATGGTGCAACCAATGTTGAGAGGATGCAACTACTGAAAAACATATTCAATTCAACATAATTCAGCCATCCAAACCATCCAAACCATCCAAACTCTGGAGTTGCCCACATTTTTTTAAAAAAAAGTGAATCTCAGCCACAAGTGAACCCAGAAAAATGCCCGAAAAAACATCGGGGCAAACGAACATCATTTCACCAATCTATATAAGGTGAGGCCATCCATGTGGCCGCCATAGCTGGTTTCAGAATTAATCACGTGGGAAGGGACTAAAACATACTACCCATATTACCCTCTGGTACACCAACACATAACTATGGAAAATCCCCATTTTTAATGGGTAAATCCACTATTTCAATGGCAATATTACCAGAGGGTATCCATATTACCAATATTACGACTCTAAGACCAACCATCTGAAATTTCACTCATTCGATTCCCACAGTTTATATACCCAGATGTTCGTCCATTTTCTCCAGGGACCCGCAAAGCTTCTTCCAACTCCGTGGTCTTCACGGTGTCGAACCAGCCGTCGTTTCGGGCACCTCGAAAACTGATGAAAACTGTGCATGGCATGGCGGTGCCAGCGGTGCTAGCGGTCAAATTTGCGACGATCTTTCGGAGACAAACCAAAAAACCCAAAGAATCCCGAATTTTTCCATCCTTTTTTTTCCCCCCACCTGGCCCCACCCCCCACTGTGCAAAACCGAGGCGCGCATCACCAAAACGCAATCGCTGCGATGTCTGAGGTGGACCTCAACTGCGCCATGGATTTGTGGAGTGGGTCCACTCCACAAATGGAATCCATGTGAGTAAAGCAATGCCATAAACCACCCATTCGGGAATGGTTTATACATCTTTATAATTGTTTATACCACCTATAAAAATGGTGATTTGAGGGATGGTTTATGGCATTGTTTTACCCACATTGATGGATATATATGATGGGTAGCCACATATGGTACAAACTCGTCAACTAACTTCATGGCCCAATTAGGATCATCCCCCTTTGTTTGCCTCTGAAAAGCTGATAAGAAAAGTTGGAAAGAAAGTCATGAAAGATATGAAAGGCAAATCTCCAACTTAAAAATGGCAACAGATTATAGATATTGAAGATATTACCCCCGGTTATGTTCCGTAGCTAGCCGTAGCTATGGAAAATCACCATTTTTGAACTCTCTGGACCATTCTCAGCTCCCGGCTGCTCCTGATTCGGTCAAGGTCCGGGCAAATTTGACCATGGAAAAATCATGGATTGGGGGTATACATAGCTACTGCATATATTCCATACATATATACATCATATAAATATATATATCACCTTCTGAAGGAGTTCAGCAGAGCTAAGGGCGAGTATATTATATATATATATATATATGTGTGTGTTTAAATATGTGTTTGTTAATGTTATTTATTGATGTAAAAACATAACTGTAATATACACTGTTCTAATCTGTTCTATATGCATATATATATATACTGTATATCTATATGCTGTGTATATCTATATACTGTCTATATCTATATACGGTGCATGCATATATACACTGCGTACCGTATATGATATCATCAAATGGTTGAACAAACATAACAAGGTCCAGAACATCATGAGCACTCAATGATTTCTTTCGCGCTATGCTTGGGAGGCCCCTCGCGTCCCAAAGCCTCGACCACTCTTCCGAAGCACCAAGCAGGCTGCTGCAGCCAAAGTGCTACGCAATGGCCTGGTGAAGCCACCAACAAAATCCAAGAAGTTCTTTCTTCATGTTCAGTGGGGGTTGCAGTTCCACTGTTATATAATGTCTGGTTGGTGGTTGAGCCACCCCTCTGAAAAATATGAAAGTCAGTTGGGATTATGAAATTCTCAATATATGGAAAAACAAATTTTCCAAACCACCAACTAGATGTTATATACTGTTATTACATCTTCTTACAAGGACACCCATGGGATCTGCATAGAATCTGCATGCATCTGCGATGATCCTGCTAGTAAATGTCAGCTGGCTTGCAATGACCAGTTGCAGGGACCATACCTGCACTCAGAAATTTAGATGCCGAAACATATCCCAAAAATATCCCGAATCATCCCGAATCTGTAAATCAGCCTGAGATATGTGTGATGTTCCGCACGTCGAAGCTCCAAATTCCCATGTCATTGTTCAACCATTTGCAAAAACCACGTTGTGCCTATTCCCAAAATATGTTGTCTCGAAACTACTTCACCTCAAATCTACAAAAAAAAAACAATTCCATATAAAATCTATGTTTCCTAAATCTAGTCACTAATGATATCATTAGGATATAATTATGTCTATTGTTTTTTTTCATAAGTGACATATGTCCTAATGATATCACCATACAGCCCCTTCCGCTCGCATCTCGGCCAAGTCACCACGCTCCAAGGCGCGGCCCGCACAGCCAAAAAACGGCCGGCGGCGGTGTCGAGGTCGGCGTCGCGCGGGAGCCTCGGGAGAAAGGGGTTGCAGAAATTCGGGAGTTATTATATATGTGTGTGTGTGTGTAATCTATATATACAGTATATAATCCATATATATATATATATTGTTATCTATATATTGAACTTTATTTATCTTTAATTATTGATGTTCTATGATTTCTATAGGAATTCTATAGGAATATATATTGTTATATTGAGCTATATTATTGTAGATTTTCTCTGGAGTTTGGATTTCTATGACCTCAGGGAAAATCCTGCAGGAAATATCGGGGGAGTTAACTGCAGATTTCCCGACCAATTCTGGGAGATTCGGAAATTTATGGCAAAATTCAGGAACCTAATGGACTGAAGTAATATATATATATATAGTAATATTATGTAATATTATATGTTTACTTTTAGATTGGAAACATTTACTTTACTGTATACATTTGGATTTTTTCGGGTGGTCAATGGGTAGCTTGGTAAATAGACCACGATCACCTGAGTTACCTCAGATGGCTGATGGTTGTCATCCCCTTGTTACCGAAGAATCCCGTAGAATAGAAAAATCTATAAAATCATCTATATCAATATAGAATTGAATAGAATGAAATTCCATTGGAAAAGGATAGAATAGGTTAGAATGAGAATTTGGATTAGAATTGTAATAGAATAGAATAGAATAGGCGAGAACAGACAAGACTAGAACTAGAAATAGAAATGGAATAGATTAGATTGTAGACACATATAAATATTAGATTTTGTTTGCATAAATATGCCAACATATGCCAACAAATGCAGTGATATTTCCCTTCTCAGCTTGGATTCCCAGTGAGAATCTCGACGACCCTTTTTCGTGCTGAGCAACGGGAGGAGCGTGACGAGCCACTGCCACCGAAGTACTCCTAGGATGGCACCATCAACGGGATGAGATGAATGGAAGATTTTAACAGCAACAGTGGGAGTATATCATGGATATGTGTATATACATATATATGTAGTTATATAAATTGTTGTACATACAGCAATATATATTCTAGTTATTATATAGGGAATGACTGATGATTCGATGCAGGATGTGGCTTGAAAAATGGAACCCCCATCCAAGACTCCCAGGGCACATGTTGGGCGCAGGGCGCAGAGCTCAACATGTCGAGGCCTCTGTGGCCAGGATATTGCAGGATAACCTGAAAACCCACAGTTCACTAGAGTGGTGGCAATTTTTAATGGTACTTGATCACTAGATTCACTAGATATTGGGGATAAGCCTCGTTGATCAACTCACTAAAATAAAAATCCAGGGCTGACATATTTGACATTGCTCTAATTATTTTGCTCTACCCATTCAGTTCAGTAAAACAGCACGAACTGATGGATGACTTGGGCTTATTCATCTTATCCCATCCCCACCAGTTATCCCGTAGAGTTCGGCCTTCCTCGCCTAGCGTCGCCGGCAAACAACAGCACAGCTTGGGAGCCAGAAATGGTCACAAAAAACCGGCAAAAGATCAGCAAAGCTATGGATCTTTCCCACTCTGCGCCCATCCGACTCTGGGATGCCCAAACTTCCGACTCTGAGATCCAAATCGAGAACAGTTTCTGTGCTCGTCAAAGCTTTCCTCATGTCCCTGAATACATCTGAATACAACATAACGCGGTTGATCATTGTCAGCATTGAAATTTATTCATGTAGTGAATCCAAGAAGAAACCTCCAGTGGTGATGGCGGTGATGGCTCCAATTCCATTTCTGGACAGTCATTGGGACCTTCGGACCTTCATCCAAGAAAATCACCAGAACTGATATCCAGTTCTGGAAGTAGACTAAGCTTGGTGCCCCCATACTTATACCATCTTATACTCTATCTAGAGACAATGTTCTAAGTTCAATAGATGGTTCACACATGTTCATACAATACATTTAACTGTTAAGATCAACACTCATGAGCACTTTCATCCTCTTATGGATGATGATAGTCGCACCATATTGGCCATATTGCATACCACAACCCCCTGTACGTCATCAACCAACCCTCATTTATCAATTACATGATTATATCCCCATATGTTTGACTCTTCATAATCCTCTAACAGCCAAATACCCCTACTGTTACTTGGGCGTGCGTCCCAGTTAGTAAGGTAATAAGTAAGAATCATCTTGTACAATGCCATATTCTTATAGATTATATGAGTTTATATATATATATATATACAGATGGAATATCCCTAAATCTACAGTGTACATGATTCATGTATGGTATATTTTAACCACTTCCTACCTGGGAATCCAAGTTAGGATCGTCAACGAACCACCATTTACCAAACATAAGCCTAAATTTAACCCTGGTTTGGAAAAAGAGAACGAAAAATATTTTAAAAAACATCTATCTATAATATATAATATTCTATAATCATAATCCTCTAAAAGATGGATAAAAATCCCAATATAAAACATCAACAAACTGGAGTTACTCACCAAAGCCCCGGTTTTTCAAACAGCCACCCCAAGCGTCCATGACCTCTGCATCCTCTTCGTCAAAGGCCGACACCTGTGGCAGTGGTCAGTGGTCTGGTTTGGTTGCATATATGCAAGTATGTATATATATATGCATATGTATATCATTATGATATATCATCATATATACAATGATATGTATATGTCAATGGTGTTAATGTATAACAGCATATGCATATATATATACATAAATTAAAAAAAAAATAACAATAATAATAATAATAATTAAGAATAATATATACATGCGCGTGTAAATGCAAAAGCTAGTAACTATTCCAGATTGTTCCAGTAATTGCAGGGGCGGTGTCACTGTGACGAAAGTTATTCATTGCGTGGAATGCAACAGAAAAAAGTTCATGACTAATGATAATTAATTATCAATTATGAATCGCTTCCCCTATCCAAGAATGGCATATTGTTCTGAAACTTCGTGATCCCCAAAATATGCGGAGGATCGAAAATTAACTCGAAATTTGGATGCTTCAAAGCCCTCGAAACCAGAATCGCCCTAAATTGTGGCTCCATTTTGGCCCGTATCTTGGGCCACTTCGATCTACAATGATCTACACACCAGACACAGCCGCGGATCATTTTCTGGCCGTGTCGCCACGTCCGAAAACCAACGATGCCACCGGCCGAAGACATCTCCGCTGCTGGAAGTATGTGCGGCACGGTGGTTAGCTGCGGCCCCTGATGAAAAAGGCATCTCTGAAAAATGCTGGTGCTTAAGAATGGTCAATGCAGTCAAAGGCATGAGTTCTTGCCATTTAGAACAGCGTTGCCACGCAATGCTACGCAACGCTACACAAAGATGATGGCAATACACTTGAGATGTCTGAACAATGTAGAAGAAGAGTATTCAACCTACAAAGTTGGAAGAATTTTAGCAACGATCGTAAGGATACAACTAACGCGAATACCATTGAATGCCAGCATACAGCATAGTCCAGTGAATATGGGTTTGTCTGCAAATAGGCTACCCCCAATTCCCATTCAAGTATGGACTATGATCACTATCCGTATGAAAATGGGAATTTATAGGGTATCCATAATATTCCATAATTATGACACATCATGACACATCCATATCTGGATTCTATAGACCTATGAACTTTTGGGACTTCGGCATCTCTGGGCCGAAACTTTCCGAAACTCCGGGGCGTGGCAGCTTTTGGGTTCGGCTCCATGCTGAGCCAATAAGCTCCCAATCCATGAGAGTGTGAGAATCAAGCCAGGCCAAGTCAAAGAGAAGCGCGATATCTCGGGAGAATGTCTGGATATTGGGATCCTATTGGGATCCTATTGGGATCCTATTGGGATCCTATTGGGATCCTATATGATTGTATCATATTTCCTGTATGTTTGTATCATATTTTAGCATATTTTATCAGCATCTTTGGGGTCATGTTCGGATATGTTTAGAAGCATTGTCCCATGGCAACTATGACATTGAAATCATTTGGATGCTGCTCAACCATGTCAAACCATGTCAAACCTCAAGGATTTTGGTTGAACATGGTCAAACTTGAGAATCTTGAAACATGGCTGGATTAGTGCTGAAGTTTCCACTGGGGCCATATCAATCTAGATAATTAATGTTGATTCCTCCCACTGGTTATCCTCATTCCCTTGGCCCTCTGTCTGCCTTGGAAACAGGCAGCGGCAACTTGTCTAGCTGGCTTACTAGCCATTCTATGCCATGCTGCATCTACCAGCGAGCATTGGGCTCCATTCAAGGTTAGAAGTGGATTTGAGCGGTGGGGTCACAAAGTCTAATATTGTCCAGCTACCCCGTTCCTGGATTCCAAATTAAGGTGTCCCATGCTCCGGATGCCGGCCATCACCCGAGAACGGCAGGCCGTTTCGCTGCAGGCCGTTTCGCTGCAGGCCGCAGCTTCAGGGAGTGCAAGGCCATCTTGATTTAGGGTTGGAATGATTGGAGCCTGGGGATTTGAACCTTTTGGATCCTTTTCTGAAAAATGGAAGATGCATCTGGTGAAACCCCAATTGTTCCTCAGGGCGGAATAGCCATTGTTGCTACATAATTTTTTCCTTGCACTGCCATCTCAGCTATTTTTTTTGGGTTGCTTCGCTCGCCCGCCTCAAAATCACCTCGGATTTGCTTCACGGGTATCCAGTACCTCTACCGTACTTATGTTGAAATTAAGGTTAAAATTTGGGTGCTCCTCAAAACCATCACTTTGTGGTCTGTTGGACAGACCCTTCACTATGAAGTTCACAAAAAAAATCAAGTTTGTGCTTCGTGTGAGAAGCTTCAAGAACGGGAATGTCCAGTCCGCGGCTCTAAGATGCTCACCTAGACCTGAACATCAAGGGCCAACACTCATGCCTCATGATCTGACTATTCTATCGATTCTTGTCCCGAAATTCCTAGCTTCATGCCCCCTGGCCCACCATGAAGGCTATAAAGCCGAGACACTGCAGCAGCTTACGGACAGGAGAAAACATGAAGGCAGGGTCCTGAGTTTAGCATGTTCCATGGCCACCTGACCCAGTTTGGGGCCCAAAATTTTGGGGTGTGCCGACATCATGAAACCACAGCCACCGGAATGGTGGACAAATGCTGATGTTGATCCTTTGTCGTATCTCTTTGGCTGTGAATGCTTGTCATGGCTGGCCACAAATTATACTCTTTGTCAAGACCTGTCAAGCGACATTCCCCATGTGCGATTCAAATTCAACTTAACCAATGGACCAACAAAACCTTAATGGTGATCACAACCAGGGTCTTGTTTCAGGTCCCCAGTCTGCATGCAACGTAGATAAGGCGCATTTCGTGGACCGTAGAACCACGATTTGAACCTTGGGAACGCGACTTCCAGCTGAACAATCCATGGCCATTAGAGTTCGGGTCCGTCCATTGATTGGGGAAAGGCATTAGCACCATTTCAACTACTGGTCACTTGTGATTTGGGGCTTTGGGCTGGTGGTTGCCCATAGTGACTAGAGCCGTTTAAGAGCCCAAACCACCGGCTAAAGAAAATCGAAAAACGAGTGTTTTCTGTGTGGGGGAGATGTTTGAGAGATAAAAATAATTGTTGTTTTTTTCAGATTTCAGGAAAACCAAGGAAAAGCAAACAAACAACGGCAAAACAGCACCATCTGCTGTCACCATGCACCATCCTCAGCTTCTGACTCCTCGATAGATAGCCGTCCATCATGATTCCTGATTGGCAAGGGACACTTCAGGACCGGGCGTCAGGTTGTGCATGTTTGTGCATGGTTGTGATAAACCCATCCCATAACGCAGTTAAAATAAAACATGGTGCTTTTCAACTTCTGTACATAGTGATCCCTTCCCCTTAATATAAAATACCTCCCTGGAAACCCTGGTTTGATATTGGATTTGTTTTGTTCATTTGGGGGGCCCATATGAGAGTAATTATTTAATATTAATTCAGGGGATGAGATTACATCTATGTACTGTATATCTTAGTTCTTTGGCATTTTTTCCCCACCTGCCAGGTGAGGGTTGTTAAATTTTATCAGAGCTGTTCTCCTCCTCCTCCGCCTCCGCATCCTCCTCCTCCTCGTCCTCCTCCTCCTCCTCGCAGTCCAGATCCCAGTGGGCACAGCCGGCCCAGCGGGAGCGCCAGATCCCAGGGGGCACTGCCGGACCTCCACCGCGAGCTCCAGATCCCAGTGGGCACTGCCGGACCTCAACCGCGACTTCCAGATCGCAGTGGGCACTGGTGGGCCTCAACCGCAACTTCCAGATCCCAGGCACTGCCGGACCTCCACCGCGAGCTCCAGATCCCAGTGGGCACCAGATCGCAGTGGGCACTGCCGGACCTCAACCGCGACTTCCAGATCGCAGTGGGCACTGCCGGACCTCAACCGCGACTTCCAGATCGCAGTGGGCACTGCCGGACCTCAACCGCGACTTCCA